>WLWD01003827.1_pt1 | contig 47435 bp, 32 predicted proteins | sample 6712731 | NCBI WGS metagenome assembly WLWD01 (sample SAMN12718690, study PRJNA576275) | sponge metagenome | isolation source: marine sponge | host: Mycale hentscheli | place: New Zealand: South Island, Marlborough, Capsize Point | collected 2014-11-01 | reverse complement strand
ACATAAACCCATGTGAACCTAGTAGTAGTGCTCATCACGAACCTAGTAGTAACCCATGTGAACCTAGTAGTAGTGCTCATCACGAACCTAGTAGTAACCCATGTGAACCTAGTAGTAACCCATGTGAACCTAGTAGTAACCCTTGTGAACCTAGTAGTAACCCATGTGAACCTAGTAGTAGTGCTCATCACGAACCTAGTAGTAACCCATGTGAACCTAGTAGTAGTGCTCATCACGAACCTAGTAGTAACCCATGTGAACCTAGTAGTAGTGCTCATCACGAACCTAGTAGTAACTCTTGTGAAGCCAGTACCTCAGATACAGTGAGGTTAACCCGTAGTCAGGCTAAGGCTAAGAAGGCTCAAGAAATAGCCGACCTTGAAGCCAGCTCTCATTCTCTGGCTACTCCCATGGGACTTGATCAGATTCAACCTCCCTCTGCATGTTAATATAATTTCTGGTAAGGGATTAGAAGATGCCTTTGAACTCCCTATACCCAGTATCCCTGCTGATAATTCTGACAGAGAGGTTTTGAGTACTCAACAGTTGAGAGATCCAACCCTAACCGATATTAGGAAAAGGGCGGACCAAAATACTGATGGTTATTGTTATTATAATGGTATGTTAGCTCATGAGAGTACTGATGAACTTGGTGAATTATGTCGTAAGATAGTACTTCCTAAGGAGAGAAGAAATCAAGTTTTGTTGTTGGCACATTCTGTGTTGGGTTCTGGTCATTTTGGTCATCATAAAACTCACGCTAGGTTGGTACCATACTTTACCTGGCCTGGTATGAGGAAGGACGTGAACGACCACTGTAGGTCTTGTGAGGGTGTCAGAAGGCTAGCCCAAACACTAATTCACGTACTCCTTTAGTTCCTCTTCCTGTAGTTAATGAACCTTTTAATATAATGGCTATGGACATAGTTGGTCCACTTCCTACTACCCCTCGAGGACATAAGTACTTATTAACTGCTATGTGTCTCCATACGAAATACCCTGAAGCTATCACCTTGAAAAGAGTTGATACTGAGGCAGTGGTTGAAGCACTGATGGAAATCGTTTCTAGACATGGTATTCCACACACTCTGTTAACTGATCAAGGTAGTGTTTTTATGTCTGGTGTAGTTAAGTCCCTGTGTAAGACACTTGGGATAGTTCGAATGCGAACCTCCCCATATCATCCTCAAACAGATGGTGCGTTGGAGAGATGGCATGCTTGTCTGAAGGGTATGATCAAACGTGCTCAGGTCCAGAAGCGAGAGTGGGATGTTTACTTGAAATATGCTCTGTTTGCTTATAGAGATACCCCACATGTTGTCACTGGATATACCCCCTTTGAACTGCTGTATGGTGGTCGTGTGCATGGTCCCCTCAGATTACTTAGAGACTCGTGGTTTACCAAGGAAGGTGAACAATTAGATCTTTGCTCTTGGCTGACGGATATGAAAGCTAAGATGGCTGAAATGTCTCTTATAGTTTCAGATAGAGAGCATAGAGCCAAAGCCAAGATGAAAATAGTATATGACAAGGGTAGTAAAGAGAAGGAGTTTGAACCTGGTACCTTAGTTCTGGTGCGCAAGCCAGGTTTGTCAAGTAAACTAGGAAGTCGTTGGGATGGTCCCTATCCTGTGGCTGAGAAACTGTCTCCTGTTACATATGCCATACACAATCCTGCAAGAAAGAATAAGGTAGTGTTGCATGCCAACTTGCTAAAAGCTTACCATAGTCCTTCAGCTCAAATACATCGTATCGCAGTAGTCGAAGACGATGAGATTGATTCTTTAGCTGGCGTTAAATTAGTTCGGGGAAATTTTGCTCCGACTGAAACACAATTATCTCTTCTGAAGTCTGTTTTAGATGCATTTCCTGATGTTCTAACTAGTAAGCCAGGAGTGACAGACCTGGTTACTATGTGTATAGAGACTGGGAATAGTGCGCCAGTGAGGTCCAAACCTTACTTTATAGTTCCAAAGTGGTTTGAGCCATTGCGGAAGGAGGTTGATTCACTGTTGCAAGCTGGCATCATTCAGAGGTCAGAGAGTCCATGGTCATCTCCCATTGTTACTGTTGCAAAACCCAATGGTTCTGTCCGCCTCTGCGTGGATTACAGAGCGCTCAATGCACTTACGCAGCCTGACCCATATCAAATGCCTCTCATTGAACATATTCTTGATACTCTTGCATCTGCTCAGTACTTAAGTAAATTAGATTTAAACAAAGGGTTCCATCAGGTTCAAATCCGGGTGGAAGACCGTCAAAAGACTGCGTTTGCATCACCATGGGGCAAGTTTGAGTATACTAGAATGCCTTTCGGTGTCAGGAATGGTCCAGCCATATTCCAACGGTTAGCTGATCTTGTATTGGTAGGTTGTGAGGACTGTTCTAGGGTTTACATAGATGATATAATAGTTTTTAGTCAGTCTTGGGACTGTCACTGTGAACACCTGAAAAGGGTGTTGTATAAGCTGAGAGAAGCTGGTTTGACTGCAAACCAAAACAAGTGTGAGTGGGGCCAGCGGTATTGTACGTTCCTGGGACATGTAGTCGGGAATGGTCAGGTGACTCCTGCTGACTGTAAGGTGGCTGCAATCAAGCAGTTCAAGCAGCCCAAAACAAAACGTCATGTTAAACAGTTCCTGGGTCTCACAGGATACTATAGACGTTTTGTTGAGCATTATGCTGATCACACGCAGCATCTGCGTGAAGCAATCTCCCAGGTAGCCCCTGATAATGTTGTTTGGAATAAATATATGTATGATGAGTTTGTGTATTTGAAATGTTGTTTATCTTCCCAACCTACTCTCCATCTCCCTCTCCTCTCCGACTCTTTCCTCCTTCAAACCGATGCATCTGGAACTGGTCTTGGAGCCGTCCTCAACGTGGTTCGAGGTGGGGATGAACTTGTTATTGCATTCTGGTCCCGGAGACTTCTACCTAGAGAGCGGAACTACTCAGCATCTGAACTTGAGTGCTTAGCGATTGTGGACTCCATCATTCATTTTGCTCCCTACTTGCGTCCAGTTTCATTTGTGGTTGAGACAGACCACAAGGCTCTCTCGTTCCTGCAGTCTGCTAACTTCTGTAATGGCCGGCTTGCTCGCTGGGCGATGAAGTTGATGCTGTATTCTTTCAATGTGAAGTATCGACCTGGTCCTCTCAATCGAAACGCTGATGCATTATCTCGTCAAAACTGGGATGGACAAGATGATTTATAAACATAATTATTAGTTTGCGTCATTTAAACGGGGGGAAATGTTGTGGATCTCCCCACCATCACATTATTATTATTAATATTATTATTCAGTTAGCATGTTACTAATTAGTCATTCCATATAATCTACTTTTTAGGTGTGTCGACCTTTTCCGAACACTGCAACTACACCTTACCAGATCACCATTTCCACGTGTATGCTAAATTACGGACTTCTAGAACAATTACGTCATTTCCTTTTTGTATCATATATAAACCTTCATTTCATTCTTTTTGTTGGGATTCTCCACGTGTTGATAAAACTTAAACACCGACCTGTTATTTAGTAGTCAGGGCGTGTTGGATCCTCATTGCGGAGCGCGATCTAGGTTTAGAAGCCTAATTGCTTTGTCCGTAGGTAGTTGTGCCTCCTATAACACAGGACCGCCACAACAATTGCTGCTGCCTCAAAAGATAGCAACTTGTCTGAGGTTAAGGTAAATTACTGTTTGTTAGTTATTTTATTTTATGCTGCAGTTTGGTGTTTAATTAAGCTATTATATACATTATATTGCACTCTTGGTTTTTTTACTTGTTATAGCAGCATCACATCTTGTTATATTAGCATCACACAAGCATTCAATATTTCCCATATTAAATCTCCAATTAGCACATGCGTAGCATCGGAAATCAATGAGAAATGTATTGTAGTTTGTTGAATAAAAATATCAAGAGTGCAATAAAACATTACATTCGTACGTAATATTTTACTCTCGCTCATATTTATACCCACCTTCGGCTCATGATAATATTTTTCAAGCTTGTAAAATAGTTTCTAAATTTTGTGTGCTCGTAAAATAGTTTCCAATATTTTGCGTGCTAGTAAAATAGTTTCCAATATTTTGTGTGCCTCGTAAAATAGTTTATAGTTTTGTGTGCTCATAAAATAGTTTCTAATATTTTGTGTGCTCGTACAATAGTTTCCAATATTTTGTGTGCTCATAAAATAGTTTCTAATATTTTGTGTGCTCGTACAATAGTTTCCAATATTTTGTGTGCTCATAAAATAGTTTCCAATATTTTGTGTGCTCGTAAAATAGTTTCCAAAATTTTGTGTGCTCGTAAAATAGTTTCTAATATTTAGTGTGCTCGTAAATTTGTTTCCAAAATTTTGTGTGCTCGTAAAATATTTTCCAATATTTTACGTGCTCGTAAAATAGTTTCTAATATTTTACGTGCTCGTAAAATAGATTCCAATATCCTGTGTGCTCGTAAAATAATTTCTAATATTTCTTTATGGTTTATTGTTGAAACCTCATGAAGATCTTGAAGTTGATGTACGTAATTTAGCAAGATAAATAAATGGTCTATCATCAATTCCTTTAGTTTGACATTAAGTTTTAAATACGCCTACTAAGAAATATAAATGTTTATTATAACAATCTCATAACATTTCTCTGTTTTAATAGGTATTAATGTAGTTCATTGAACTTAAAATTATTCTATAAAAGTTTAATAATTCAATTTATTAATAATTAAATTTCAAAATCTTTAATTGGGAATTTTAAGTTCAATACATTGTTACAGGACGCTTTAATAACTACTTATGTTCAAATAAATTTTTTTTGTCAGAACTACTTCATATGGTTTAAATTGTTCATTGAAACAGGTTGATAATAATAGGCTTATAAAGTAAACTGAATTTTTATTATGTAGTTGTCTCATCTCTGTGAATACAATGAATATCCTCTTAGCAAAGATGTGGATGTTGTCTTGTGGCAAGATTGCAGAGCTTATTATAATCAAGCAGCACTCGTAGAGGTAGATGAGTTTGTTATTGTGAATTCAGAAGTACATGAAGAATTTGATGAATACAAGAAGAATACAATTGGAAGAGGGTATAGCTATCTTAAAGTAAATGAACTCATTGAATTTTATCTCCTTCAAAATGATCACCTGAGTGGTAATGTTAAAACCTTATATAACAAAGCCTATCTCAAATTGAGTGGTAGTGATATTGATGAACTTTGTGATTGGCTGCTTAATCTTAGAAAATCCTATGAGCAAGAAGGAGTAAAAGTTTTTAGTACAGGTAATTATTGCTAGCTCGATTTAAAATTTGCTGTAGAAACCCACCTCTTTTATTCCATTTAGAACCAGCTTCAAAGAAAAGGAAAACAATGGATATTGTTACCATAGAAGATGGAGGATGGCTTTCAGATAATCATATATCAGCTGCATGTAAAATTTTACAATTGCAATTCCCTGATGTAGCAGGGTTTCAGGATCCAATCAAATGGCAAAATAAATCTTTTAAGCGTATTAATGGCCCATATGTCCAAATTATTCACATCAATGGCAATCACTGGGTTACAATTGCTGGGATTCATTGTTCTCTGGTAAAATTTTACGACAGTAAGTATCGGAGCCTTTCAGAAGATGCTATTGAACAGATTGCTCTCATCACACAGCCAAGCCATAATTTTATAAATGTTGATTAAATGTTGATTTGGAAACTACCCAGTTCCAGACTGGATATTCTGACTGTGGTTTGTACGCTATTGCATTTGCCACTGAAGTGTGTTATGGAAACAATCCAGCCAGTTATCGGTTAGTTATGAGAGCTAGCCAATTACTAACAAATGTGTTTATGATTTGTACTTTTAATAAATGTTGATACGATCAAGGCAGCATGAGGAAGCATTTTATCTCTTGTTTGAATAATGAAAGAATGGAACAATTTCCTTCCAAAGTAACAAAAGTCCTACCATTAGTGAAAAAGTTTAAGATAAAGCTTTTTTGTACATGCAAAATGCCAGAAGTAGGGAGTCAAGGAAACATGGCTTACTCTCCAAGTTGCCATCAATGGTTCCATAAGACTTGTGAACAAATTCCTGACAAAATTTTTAAAGATAAGGAAAAATTTACTTGTTCAAAATGTACACAGCAAATAGTTTAACTGTAGTTCACTTTTTTAGCATGATAATGATTAATTTCGTGTAATAGAACTAACTGCTGCAACAATCATCACTATTTGTCATTAAAATGAATTATTGAGATCAACTTACTACTATTTTTATGCTATTTTTAGATAGCTAAACTAAAGAGATATAGATAGAAATTTACAATAAATCAGCCCCATTACAATTACTGAAGATCTGTAACTATTACAATTATGACAATTTACATTTCGATAACTCGTAATTGATTACTATTATAATTACTAATTGAAAGTCACTGTAATCATTACAATTACTCAATTACTTTCAATTACTTATGCCAATATTGCTTCAGGTGCAAATGTTAATACAATAATTAATTTCAAGGACAGTAAGAAGATATAGAGTAAAATACTAAATTAATTAATTGCTTGCTTTTCTTAAAAGTAATCTTGTAAGTTTCTTGAGTGCTTAGCTATAATGCTATTAGTACACTATTAAAGGAGAAAAATAATTCAGTCTTCAGAACTGAATGAGTTGATGTACTGAGCTGATGTACTACTTACTAGTGAGTAACACTGTAAATCATACTTACTAGTGAGTAACAAAGTTGGAGGATTGACTAGAGGTGCAACATTTGCACTTAACCTCTTGCTTGTCATCAACTTAACAACTCAAGTACTTTATTTTTTATTTTTATCACTTTCTATATTATATATTATATATATATATATATTGTAGTTGCTATTCAATTACAATCAATAAAATTGTAATACTGATTTATACATTGCCTCCTCAACCACCAATTAGCTACCTTTATAACTCTACAATTACTTGAATCTGTAATTAATTGCAATTAATTACAATTACCAATTACAACGTATAAGGGGTCCCCAAACTGCTAGGGGGCCGCCAAACATATAAGGGGTCCCCAAACCGCTAGGGGGCCCCCATATCTCTAGTGATTTGGGGTGTACGGGTCCCTATTTCACTAGTTAATTGCGAACTCCCGTCCCCTCATCCCTAGTGATTTAGGGGCGGGGGTGCCTATATCGCGGGGGTCCCCATATCGCTCCTACACCGGTGTCGCAGGGAATACTGTACCCCGTGAATAATGTCACCCCAGACAAAGTTAACTAGTGAATAAGTCCCGCCGGACATTATTCACTAGTGAATAGTGTCCACTCCAGTGAGTGAATAATGCCTACCCCCCCCCCCCCCCCCCCCCCCCCCACTGCTCGAGTCAGACGGCGAATTATTTTTGGATTACCGTTTACCAACTAAATACTACGCTGGCAGGAGATGGAGAATTAGGATCATATTTATGATTTTGTGTACTCTGGTATATACTTTGATTCGTTCACCAAGAACCAAAAACTAGTACTGAGAAGGATAACCAAGAATTCTAAGGTCTGTGAACCACACAGTAATGAAATCCCACTTGAAAGTGATGACAAAAGTGTAGAAGATACTTTAAGTTATAGTTTCTCGGGCTGTCGTGCAATAAATCGACTAGAAACTAAGCGCTCATGCTTTAACTATTTTAAATACCAGGCAAGTGTTATTGCACACTTGCCAAGTTATTACACCTGACAACAATATAGCAACGGTATTTAACAGTATTTAGCCAGTAATATTAAGTATAATTTTGATGTATATTTATTAAGATACAATTCAATAGTGGATATTAATAATAAAGTGTTAAGTTAGCTTGTGTTATTGTTAAAATAATTATGTAGTAGCTACTTTAGAGTTATTGGGAAGAATAAAAATTTGACACTTGGTAATTCTATACCAAAAGCATTTTTTTTTGTGTTCAAAATAAGCCTCTCCTCTTCTGTATTGCCTCTATTTGCACAACTACAATTAATTAATTTTTTTAACTAACGATTTTGAGTAATGTCTGAATAATCATTGAAACTAACCTGTTCTTTCAAATGGGGCCTAAAATAACTATAAGGGTTCAGTTTTTAACTCAAAACCTCAAAAGCAATGTGTGCATGTTTCCTTTATTAAACAGTACCGGTCTCTTTTGAAACAAGTAGCTAAAATTAAACATACGTTTTCTGCATCAATATCTGTTCAAACAAGACAAGTTATATATCTCACTTGTTCATCTCAACTTTGACCCCCCTGAAGATATTCAAAAATTAAACTTTGACCCCCCAGCTCTTATTAAAGATACTCAAATAGTTAAAAGAAATTTCAATGCAGAGCCACCAAATTAATTCTTGAATTCTCATTCCCTCATCCTGACTTAAGCAACAATTCTCTTGCACTGCATATGCTACTGATGTCAATTTTCGTGATTTCACTAAAACATCAAAGCGAATGTTTTAACATTCATCAATGTGAGCATCCAAAACACTAATACTAGATCTTCTCTTCTGATAAAATTTTTATTTGAAGTGGTATTTGTCAGAAACAAATCTCAAGTTTATGAAATAAATTGCCTCCTTAAATTTTCACAATTGATCAAGAAAATCAGGTCTAAAATTATTCAAGTATTATGATCTTACTTCAAATTCATTATGATCCAGACAACCCCTGCTATCACTGTGTCCAATCATGTTTTAAAACTGGCATTTTCACATTCAACTACACTGGAGCTGAAACTTAACTTTTTGTTCATTCATTTAAGTTAGCTATCTGGCCAGTTAGAGCTTAGCTATAATTCAGCACTGATCTTTTTTTTCTTCTATTAGTTATTTTAGTCACTAAAAGACTTGAAACAAAAACAACAGTATTTTGTACCACAGTAAGATAAATAGTTATGACAGAAAGTAGGCAGTTCAATACCTGACGATGACTTCATAGTGAATTCTGTCCAATAGGTAGTGGTTAAGTTCTTTCACATGAAATGCTAACTGCTGACAGAAGAACAATCACCAGCTTATGAATTTCTGGAGTTCAGGAGGTGATAATTATAAAAGTAATTGATGACTTGCAAAAAAAATTATGCATGAATATCTTAGTTTTAATTAGCTCACTACAAATTTTATAGCCACCACCTTGAACAATTACCGAAATTATGGCCAGAGTAATTAAACTAATCAATTTCAAAAACCTCTTAACTAGCTAGAACCTAAACTTTACATTATTAGAAAGGTATTGCAGGTTGTCAGAGTTATGCAGTTTAGAACAGGAGTAGCTAGTAGCTCGTGATTTTATTTACACAAGTGGTCATTATTACTCATATCCTTACCTTCACTTTTCCCTAGGTTGGCATTCAGGGTGAAACTGAGTACCCTCGAAGTCTCACAGTGTTTATTATTGCATTGATTGAAGTATGTAGCATTATAATAATTGATGACAAAAAAAGGACCCTTAGGATCTATCCTCGAAGTCTTACAGTGTTTATTGTTTACCTTAGGAAAGAGGGACATTATTCACTGCAGGGGGACACTATTTACCAGTGAATAATGTCCTGAGGGACACTATTCACCGGTGAAAAATGTCCCGGGGGACAGCTTACATGGGGGACAAAATTCACTACTCTACACGCATGGGATTACCGCTACTCGTCCACAGTGAAATGGCTGTGTGTGAGACGTGGACTTAAATAAAACTGTTCTGGAGGAATGCAGAAATTGCAGGCTCAAGGGTATTGACACTCACACCTTAGGCATAAAGTGCAGCTAAATATAAAAAGAGTGGGGACCATACAGTCACCTCAACAGTATTAATTATTGTCAGACATTTATTCCGTAAGTATGTTTGTATGTTGTTTGTGTGTTGGTTTCAATAGTTGTAATGGTGTTTTATTTTGCCTAAGGTTACTTGTTACAAATATTTAGACTGTGTGAATGTTTGTGCTTTCATTTTTTATTAGTCAGTTTACAGTTTCCTTCCTTCTTTGTGATTGGTCAGTTTTACATTCTTTGAGATCCCATTGGCAGTCTATAAGACTAAGGACAGTCACACTCTCACACACTGTCTCTCCATTATCTTTCATGAATTTTTAATAACAATTTATACTTGAACTAAATGGAAAAGGCATTAATTTTAGCATTGTTGGGTAGACCTAGACAAGAAGCAGAGGGCCTGACAGGCCGTATTTTACAGTAGTTTCAGTGTTAAAGTTTACTGCAGGAATAGACTAACTTCTGGATGCCTATGAAGCTAGCTAGATTAGGATAGACAGAATTAATATGCATTGTATTGTTAATACAAAAATAAATCCCTGGTTTTCTAAATAAATAGGGCCTATTAAAAGAAAATCTGAGTGGACAAACAATCCGTGTTACAAACGTACCTAAGATTGCTCTTGTTAAGTATAAGCAAATTACTTCTTCCTAACTCCACTATGGCATTGAGTGGAGTAACAACAACCAATTGTTTTGGTGACTCCCAAAATTGGCGGAGATTGTGGTAGTTTGACTTAGGAGATAATCAGAGGCTGCCACTAGAGTTCTGGCAGGCTGGTCAAGGTCCAAGCCTCAGATTATTAGGCTTTAGATGGGTTGATTGGACCACCCACAGCACTTAGTGTATATTTCAATAACCAGAGTTGACTTACAAAGTCTGCTAACAGTTACAATAGTAATACTGTTATCTGAATGAAGCATGAGTAAAGAACATAATGTGGTGTATAGTAGGGTCACTTCAGGTTACTGCCACCTGAATCAGACCAACACCAGCAGTTCAAGGCTATGTGGGAGATAATCAGAATCCAAACCCTTGGACCTAATTCTAACACTTATCAGGTTCCCAGTAGCTATGACTATTTAGCAGTTTCTATGAATTTTCCAATGGTACTGACTGAAAAACAGCACAAAAAACAAAGGTTAAATGTGCCAATTGCAGGAAATACTTAGTGTATGGGAACTGTGTAGTATGATGAATGTAGTGAATGAAATGTATGAATGTATGAGTCTATAGATAACGAAATTGTCAAATTAATACAAGACTGCCTATGTCTAATGAGCATTATAGAAATGGAAATGTGGTGACCTTCACCGCATCTTTTCCTTCTTCAAACTTGATATCTATGATTGAGAAGATTCCTCCACGATCCATCCTGTCGAGACAGAGCATCAGCAATGACATTCATCTTTCCAGCGACATGCATGATTTCAAACTGACAGTCAGAAAAATGAAGGCATCACCTTCAAAGTCTGTTGCTTAGAACTGCTGAAGAAAACAGATTAACAAAGGCTTTGTGATCAGTATACACTACAAATTGTGTACATAAACCAACAATAGGAGAAATGCTCGATAATGGCTAACAATGCCAGAGCTTCCAGCTCTGTGTCACTATAACTTCTTTCACAATCATTCAATTGACGAGAGTAGAATGCACAAGGTACCCAGACATCATTCCTGCAAACACACAAAACAACACCAACTCCACACACAGATGCATCAGTAAACAAATAACATTTATCAGAAAAATCAGGAATTGTCAAAAGAGAATGACTACAAATAATTAATGATAATATTTGAATGCATCTGTCAAATTATCTGTCCACTCAAAAGTTTTTGGTGAAGTCTTAGTTATATGCTAGGTCAGCAATGCTAAATATTCTGCAAAGTTTGGTATAAAACGAGAGTAGTAGCTTGCCAAACCCAAAATTAAATGAAGCTCAGAGAAACTGATTGAACAAGCATAGTTCTTGAGTTGCTTGATTCTTGTCGACTTAGAAGATCATTGCCTACCATAAATCACAAAAACTCAAACCTTTCAAAACACTAACAGCATTTAGATGACTTGACTGTCAATCCATGGCTGGACAGTAGTGACCACACACATACTACATGTTTCAAGTGATCTGATCAGCAAAAAATTAGATATTACTAGTTACATTAAAAGTTGAAAAAAGTAGTAGGGGCATTGTGTATAGTCCAAAGGGCATCATTTTTTAACTGGAACTTACAATGTTTGAAACTGAAAGCACGTCGGAACAAAAACTGCAAGGGACACTCTACCATTAGTCAATCTCAGACACATCAGCACTCCATTCACAATGATACATTTACGCATAATTGAGACTCATCACTTTGTTGCAGCTGAATATAATCTTCTCGTGTGATCATCAAATTTTAGATTTGGTATTGAAACTAATACATTGTCAGGAAACTTAGCTATACTCAAAGAAGCAACAGATTCCTCAAAACTGCCATTCACAGATACTAAATCCATACTCAATTCATCTACATCTACATTCTCACACAGCACATCACATTGGTCATCTACAGTAACACAATCATCATTAGCTTTTTTAACCAAAATGAGAGAATTCTAGTACACTTTTTTGAAATTTCAGTGGGATTTCTCATTTCCATAAAGTTGACAATAATTATCTGGCAAATATAACCATGAAGATCATAGCTATTATTAATTTTCATGGGGCAAAAACCAGTTTCAGGGTGGTATAAATGCAGCCTAGCAATAGTATGCTCCTAACATTGGCTCCAAATATTTTTCAATTCTGAGCAATATTACCATTGCAATATATACTGTCAGTTTACTACAGTAGCATAGCACTCTTCAGTCTAACTCGTTCGCTGTATGTAGCCCAGTAGTAAGACTGATATTTTAACACATGCAAGGACATAACATTCAATGTGAAACAATGGACCACAACAAAAAGTAGATGACTATGATGATGATAACGTTGCATAGCTACAAAAATGTAGTCATGGCTGTGACATGATCAGACAGTATCCTAGACATCGTTACAACAAAATAAATTAGTAACATTGTCAACCATTCACAATTATATCAGCCATAATCTTTTGCTGATGAAACTATATTGGTTGAGTATTGGAGGTGGGGGTGGGAGGATGGTTTCTGAAGTTTACTAGAGAAAGTTGGAGTCTATAAGCTATGTTGATTGCATTTCGCATAATTCAAAATAGACAAGTAGTTAATTCCTTTTATTTTATTTTATTAACTGATGCTATGTATTGTCAAATTTTCTGTTATTGTATGTACTGAATGATGATTATAAAAGACTGATGTGAGTTTGACCATTGGCTTAGCCCCAGACTCACTAAAGACAATTTCTATTGAAACCAATAAGTATTATGCAAACATTTATTTGACTGCACATATTTTCCAGACATACTAAAGACAATTTTGTTTTTGAAACCACAAGTATGCATATGTATATTTGACTGCAATATTTTGTCTAGCTTATCAAAAAAATATTTCTTTTATATTCCATGTATTTCATTGGTGGTCAACAAAACATTTTCGGATTAAATTATGTGTGTAGCTGCAACTGCTACAGAGAGAGAGAGAGAGCAGCAAACAATAAACATAGTGACATCTGAACATAGTGTTGTTTGTTTTATGTGTAAGCTCTGTTGCTAGGCACAGAGTGAAGGCAATATTAAACTGTTATCACTGGGTTGTGGGCAGCATGCCCTGGAGTGTGGAAATACAAGGAGTAACCATCTCTCTAAGTACCACCAGAGTCTCAGTGAGCAGCACCCATCAAACTAACTTAGAGAGTTAAATCATAAACAGAGTTCCATGAATGGTATGATGGAGCTACAAACAGTAAAAACCAAAGCAAGACCCACCCAATGAGACCTAAACAACAACAGCAAAGAAATACACAATGTGTGGCAGTTTTTACTTTTTATATGTTGTAATCAATACACTGTGTAGGCTGGTTTAAGAAACGATCGAAACACCATTCCAATAGCTCGCACCAGGAGACAGCAAGGTATGCTGCTACCAGAATATCAGCTCTTAAACTATCCCTGGCTAACCAAGTATCCACCCGCAGGTTGGATAATGAGGATAGATTAAATTACTTTAATTAAGAGACTGCACACACAACGAATTGAATGATACAACTGAGACTGAAGCACATGGCATACACACTAATTTGTTCAGTACACACAAAAGACAATAACAAAGACACAACTCATGCACACAAAATGACATCTCTCTCTTCTTTGTCTACCTTTACTTCGTCTCTTTCTCAATTTCATGTAGGCTAGCCCACACACTGCAGTTGTGTTTTCCATTTCTGTGAGCAGTCTGATTAATTTGTAAAGTTTAATACACAGAAATAATAAAGTAAACCAAACAACTAGTGTTGTCCAGGCCTCCTAGCCTGGCCAAGAGAGAGAGTGTGAGAAATAACATTTACATTTTAAATTTGTATGTTACAATGGACGACAACAAAGAGTAGATGACTATGATGATGATAACGTTGCATAGCTACAAAAATGTAGTCATGGCTGTGACATGATCAGACAGTCTCCTAGACATCATTACAACAAAATATTAGTAACCTTGTCAACCATTCACAATTATATCAGCCATAATCTTTTGCTGATGAAACTGTATTGGTCGAGTATTGGATGTGGGGGTGGAAGGATGGCTTCTGAAGTTTACTAGAGAGAGTTGGAGTCTATAAGCTATGCTGATTGCATTTCGCAATGCTATGCATTGTCAAATTTTCTGTTATTGCATGTACTGAATGATGATTATAAAATATTAATGTGAGTTTGACCATTAGCTTAGCTTCAGACTCAATAAAAAAAAATTTCTATTGAAACCAATAAGTATTATGCAAACATTATATTTGACTGCACCTATTTTCCAAACACACTAAAGACAATTTTGTTTTTGAAACCACAAGTATGCATAATATGTATATTTGACTGCAATATTTTGTCTAGCTTATCAAAAAAATATTTCTTTAATATTCCATCCATTTCATTGGTGGTCAACAAAACATTTTCGGATTAAATTATGTGTGTAGCTGCAACTGCTACAGAGTGAGAGAGAGCAGCAAACAATAAACATAGTGACATCTGAACATAGTGTTGTTTGTTTTATGTGTAAGCTCTGTTGCTAGGCACAGAGTGAAGGCAATATTAAACTGTTATCACTGGGTTGTGGGCAGCATGCCCTGGAGTGTGGAAATACAAGGAGTAACCATCTCTCTAAGCCCCACCAGAGTCTCAGTGAGCAGCACCCATCAAACAAACTTAGAGAGTTAAAGCATAAACAGAGTTCCATGAATGGTATGATGGAGCTACAAAGAGTAACAACCAAAGTAAGACCCAAGTGAGACCTAAACAACAACAGCAAAGAAATACACAATGTGTGGCAGTTTTTACTTTTTTATGTTGTAATCAATCAGTTGTGTCTTCCACTTCCGTAAGCATGCTGATAAATTTGTAAGGTAATACTCTAAAATAATAAAGTAAACTAAACGACTAGTGTTGTCCAGGCCTCCTAGCCTGGCAAAAAGAAAGAGAGATCACATTTACATTTAAAATTGTATGTTACCACACCACACCCACTGATATTTTATCATTGTTGTATGCATATAAACTCGTCTTGTATCTTGTACCTCTCAGGTTTTAGAATTTATTAATTATTACTTACTTGTAAATTTTATAGATAGTTTCCCTTAGCTTATACTACAGCTGAGTTTAGGCAAGACCGGGTTTATGGACTTGGTGGACAATTGTCACATCCCTATAATTAGCGCTGCATGGGATAAGCTCTTTGAGAGCTGACAGTTGGGCCTCTTCTGAGTTCCACCACTTACCCTCTATGTGAGCACCTGTGACCTAGAAGGCAGGTTGGGATATACGCCCCCACACTAACGACTCCTGACATGACAGGGAACCATACAAGTGTATTCAAAGAAACTTGTAGTAAAAATTGAATATAGTGAGGTGAATAAAGGTCCCCTTGTAATGAATATACATGTATGTATGTGTGCTAGTTTAATGATGATATATAATGATTGTATTCAATGTAACTCATAGTAAACTCACAGTAAAAACTATATCCCAACTACTACTATAAATTAAAACATGGAGACATTTAAAAACATATGGCTATAGTGAGTATTATATTATTAGCTACTCAGTTACACCCACTGCATTCATTGTAACTAACTTCTGCAATAATTCAATGACAATTATTTACTTTTTATTAATTTGAAAACATATAAACAGTAACCATAGAAACAATTATTAAAATTATAATAGCTAACTTGTACAAAAAATTCCATAAAAACAAAGATATTAATTAGTGAATAGTAGAAGTAAACAGTTTCTTAAGTTTGCTATTCCCATCATATCCTCCCATAACATGGAACTTGTCTGATGTCATGATACAGGTACAGTCACCTACTGCATGTGGTAGTTGTCCAGCCGGGACCCAGGTATTAGTCTCAGGGACATAGCGCTGGATGGTGGACACTGACTTCATACTCTTCATGTCCACACCACCGACTGCCAGTAGAGATCCTCCAATGTTGAGTGGACAGGATCGTGTAGAGTTGAGTGAAGGTGGTTTGTTCCATATGTTGGCACTGTCTGATGAGGAGTGTGAAACAAGAGCCTCCAGAGATACACTATAGACATCAGGACTATACAGCCACTGATCCCCACACCATCCCCCCATTAGGTACCAGGCATCTCCTATTGTAGTAGACTTTATCTCTACCCATGGTGTTGGTGTAGATGGTCCAGTGGACAATGCATGTTGGATACATCAAGTACCTCAACAGTATGTAAACGAACTCCATGGCAACCACCAGCCACCACCAGCCAATGTTTATATGAGGTAGCTGAAGGCACACAGCGAGGTGTAGACATAGGAGGGAAGAGGTGTGTCCACTGGTTGCTGTCAGGCTGCCACTCTCTTAGCTCACTGCTATCATAGCCATCTCTATTTCTTCCTCCCACCACAACTAGTTTGTTGTTGATGGTAGTCATAGCAAACCACCTGGTACTGTATGGAGGTAGAGTGTGCCACTGGCAGGACTGCATGTTGTAGGCCATCACTTTGTAGTCATTCTCATCTCTGTCAGTCACTCCTCCTCCAACATACACTGTATCATTTATCTGTACTGATTGGATGTAAGCACCCATAGCCACTGGCATGTCAGGACCACGCCTCCAGTCTAGTTCTAGTGGGAAAGTCTAATAATAAACAAATACATTATCTGTAGTAAATTTGTATATCATTACTCATGTCTATATTGTTAATATTATGTAAAGGATATTGTTGATTAAGTTAATTTCACACAGTGTTCTTTAAATAATAAAAGCATTGTGTTGCCATGGTTACTGTTTACATGCTATTGACAGAATTGATATGATTTGCATAATAAAACATACAATAACTCTATGATTCATATGTTATGTTTATTCCATAGCTATTTACCTGGGATAAACAAACAAATAATACATTATTCATCTTCACTTTATTAATACAATAAACATTCAATGATAGTTGGAACAATTAAAAGCCTACATTAGCGTAGAGGTGTAAAGTATTCTGCAAAATATAAATGTAGCAGTGAGTAGGCCCTGCCAGATTAGGCTAGCATTTTTTACTGGAATAATAGACATGAAATAGCATAGCGGAATACTTCTAGAACAATAAGGGTATTGAGGAGAATAATAAAGGGAAAATGAGAATAATCAGTTCATATAATCCTTAATTATAAAGAAAATCAATAGCGCTTTTCTTTTTCTCTATTTCTTTTACAAAAAAGGACATAAGCATTTGTAGAAATGGGGTTATGAGGTACATCTTCATTACTTGATTAAAGCAGCTGGATTAATGTTGGCCACTGTTGTTGTATTTCCAAAATGAAAAAAGAAATTTTGAAATACTGTATATCATTACTCATGTCTAAATTGTTAATATTATATTAAAGGATATTAATAAACATTCAATGATAGTTGGAACAATTAAAACCCTACATTAGCGTAGAGGTGTAAAGTATTCTGCATAATATAAATATAGCAGTGAGTAGGCCCTGCCAGACTATGATAGCATTTTATTCTGGAATAATAGATATGAAATAGCATAGTGGAATAATTCTAAAATAATAAGGTATTGAGGAGAATAATAAAGGGAAAATGAGAATAATCAGTTCATATAATCCTTAATTGTAAAGAAAATCAAGTGTTTTCTTTTTCTATTTTTCTCTTAACCGATTACTTCCGGAATTGATTACTGCCACGGAGCGCCGTAAAACGGAATTCTTTTTTGGACGCGGACGCGGTCGACCCTTCTAGAAGGAGTTACTTGAAAGCTACAGCAGCTAACTACAAATTATTATCTATTATCAATCTTACTTGGTTGTACTTTAACCACAAAGACTCCAGGCTAGGCTACCTCAGTCCAAACAGTTGTAATAAAACCAAACTGAAGCTGCTTTTCTCTGGCCGCGTTTATGCGCCTATCGGAACTACCGGTTTTTAGTTCATGGTCGCGTATATACGCGCCTATCGGAACTAATCGGTTAAAGGACATAAACATGTGTAGAAATGTGGTTATGAGGTAAATCTTCATTACTTGATTAAAGCAGCTGGATTAATGTTGGCCACTCTTATTGTATTTCCAAAATGAAAAAAAGAAATTTTGAAATACTGGGAGAGCTTTAAGTCAGGCTCAGAGGCAGCAAGTTATATTGAAAATTATGCAAAATGGATTCTCTTCTTGAGCAACTCAACAATCATACTGCAATATAATTGACAAAAAATGTATTATTATTACCAGCCGACCTACGAATGTAAAGGGAAGAGAATGTGGATCCACTGCCGAGCATATTAAAATTCTTTAAAACTGTAATCCGCATTTCCCCAAAATGCTTGGTGAGGTTTCTCACAATTGAACATTTTTCAGCTGCATGTTTTTTTTTTCTTCATTGAACATTTTTATGGGATGTTCAAGGTTTTCACGAGAGATTAGTTAGCTTTATACAATCAATCATATTAAAGACTGAAAGTTTTACTCATTCATTTCATAATGTGCCAACTTTATACCGCTAGCTATACTGCAGTATTCACAATTTCACTTATTTCTATTTAGAATAACAGTAGTAGTGAGTCAGAATGTGATATGGCAAAGTGTTTCACGAGCAGATTAATTTATTTAGCTAAACCATAAAAACCTAGAAAACTGGTAAGCTGGCCTTAAAAGGTCACTTAACTAATAATAACATTGTGAAGTAATCTAGCATGGAATATATATATACTAGTGACGTGCTTGAGCACAAATGTCGAGCGAGCCTAAAAGTACACAATTGTTAAACGATTAATTTTAACTTAAACACTCAAGCTACTAAAAAAAGGTCAAGTTTAAATTACGAATTACATGTATACGGTAAACGGGACTGAAAGTAATAGTAACCACTCCCTGTAACAGTTAGAATTGAAAAAAAAAAAAAGCAACAAAAAAACAAGTAGCACTATTTACACATTTTCTTTGTGATATTCTTCAGCTAAGTAAAGGCGCAATACTTTCACATAACTGAACATACCTACACAAGGCTTACCTTCGTAGTTACTCTAGTGGACAAAGAATTTTCAAGCAAATACTGTTTAGTGGCTTATAACTGTGACAAATAGCATATTAACTTACCACCACCACTAACTCGAATAGAAATGGAACTCCATTAAGTTTTTGAGTTTTAACAAAGAATTCAGAGCGGTAAACAATTCAATTTTTAGAATGATACGGGTAATGATCGCTAAACCGGAGGATTCCATTTTTGTGAAGTTTGGGGCGGGGTCAAACAACGAGCTAACACAAAAATACGAGAAGGTCAAAGTACAAAATGACATACGTACGTCCACATGTATATATAAACGTGGATCCACTGCCGAGAATATTAAAATTTTTAAAACTGTAATCCAGATTTCCCCCAAATGTGTTTGGTAAGGCTTCTCACAATTGAGCTTTTTTCAGCTGCATGTTGTTGTTGTTTCTTAAAGTTTATTGAACATTTTTATGGGATGTTCAAGGTTTTCACTGAAAGATTAGTCAGCTATATACAATCAATCATATTAACGACTGAAAGTTTTACTCATTCATTTCATAATGTACCAACTTTGTACAGCTTGTTATACTGCAGTTATCACAATTTCACTTGTTTCTATTTAGAATAACAATAGTAGTGACTCAGAATGTGATATGGCAAAGTGTTTCACGAGCAGATTAATTGTGACAGTCTATGGGAAAACGGGGCACTTCATGCAAAAATTGAAATTGAGGTATAGGCTCCAAAAGTAAGTCATAGGAAAAATACTTTCTTTCTCCTATTTTTGTTTTTGCAGAATTAGTCTTAGTGACCCTTACTCTAAGTGTACACCAAATTTCAAATGCCGAAACAATTTAAAAAACCCCAAGCATGCCGTGGAAATACAAGCTACTTTTTATTCTCTCTCATTCTCGAAGTACAATAAACGGGGAATGGGCGGAGTTTCAAACAAGCAGTTAAAAAAAACGGCATAGCTTTGAGAATAGTGCATGCACTCTACAGTTTACCTCTGGTTAAAAGTTAACCACTACATGAAGTAGAGTAGCCAAGGATTCCGACAAGACAGGCTGTGAGACGTTCTGAAAGCTAAAAAGAACTCGATGCAAACTTCGTTAGTTGCCGTTAAAACGCGGCTGTACGATTTAATTGCGTATGCGGAGTACGCCGTTAAGTATACGGAAACGCTAATTATACCGGAAGTGGAAATTCAATTTATGTTTTCTCAAATTCTAGTTCAATTGCTTTGCTGAATACAGCCCAGTTCAACTGCCAGTTTCTCTGCGCATCGAAGGTTTTAAACTCCAGTATTTTAGCACTAAGTTGAGATAAATTGTAGCTTTGTATTAGCATAAAAAACTCAATTTTTTATGTTTGATTGAAGTGCTCCCTTTTCCCATAGACTGTTACAATTTATTTAGCTAAACCATAAAAACCTAGAAAAATGGTAAGCTGGCCTTAAAAGGTCACTTAACTAATAATAACATTGTGAAGTTATCTAGCATGGAATATATATATATATATATACTAGTGATGTGTTTGAGCACAAATGGCGAGCGAGCCTAAAACTACACTATTGTTAAACGATTAATTTTAACTTCAACATTCAAGCTACTAAAAAAGGTCAAGTTTAAATTATGTGTAAACGGTAAAGGGGTTTCAAAGCCACTCCCTGCAACAGTTAGAAAAGCAACAAAAAAACAAGTAGCATTATTTACACATTTTCTTTGTGATATTCTTCAGCTAAGTAAAGGCGCAATACTTTCACACAACTGAACATACCTACACAAGGCTTACCTTCCTAGTTACTCTAGTGGACAAAGAATTTTCAAGCAAATACTGTTTAGTAGGGCTTATAACTGTTACAAATAGCTTATTAACTTATCACCACCACTAACTGGATTAGAAATTGAACTCCGTTAAGTTTTTGAGTTTTAACTAAGAATTCAGAGCGGTAAACAATTCAATTTTTAGGATGATACGAGTAATGATTGCTACACCGAAGGATTCCATTTTGTGACGTTTGGGACGGGTCAAACGAGCTAACACAAAAATACGAGAAGGTCAAAGTACAAAATGACATACGTAGGTCCACACATATGTGACATCATGTCGACAGTCTATGGGAAAAGGGGGCACTTCACGCAAAAATTGAAATTGAGATATAGGCTCCAGAAGTAAGTTGTAGGAAAAATTCTTTCTTTCTCCTATTTTTGTTTTTTGCAGAATTAGTATTAGTGACCCTTACTGTAAGTCTACGCCAAATTTCAAATGCCGAAACAACTTAAAAGACCCCAAGCGTGCCGTGGAAAGACAAGCTACTTTTTATTCTCTCTCGTTCTCGAAGTACAATAAACGGGGAATGGGCGGAGTTACAAACTAGCAGCTAAAAAAAACGGCTTAGCTTTGAGAATAGTGCATGCAATCTACAGCTTACCTCTGGTTGAAAGTTTACCACTACATGAAGTAGAGTAGCCGAGGATTCCGACAAAACAGGCTGTGAGACGCTCTGAAAGCTAAAAAGAACTCTACGCAAACTTCGTTAGTCGCCGTTAAAAAGCGGCTGTACGATTTAACTGCGTATGCGGATTACGCCGTTAAGTATACGAAAACATTAATTATACCGGAAGTGGAAATTCAATTTGTGTTTTCTCGATTTCTAGTTCAATTGCTTTACTGAATACAGCCCAGTTCAACAGCCAGTTTCTCTGCACCTCGAAGGTTTTACCCTCCAGTATTTTAGCACTAAGTTGAGATAAATTGTAGCTTTATATTATCATAAAAAACTCAATTTTTTTGGTTTGAGTGAAGTGCCCCCTTTTCCCTAGACTGTCACATATATATAAACGTACAAACAACCCCTGATTTTCAAATTGTGTTACCCCTGTAAGTGTCTCGCTTGCTACACTCGCTCGCCAATATATATATATATATATGTTATGTATAACCGGAAGAGTAGCCAAAAAATCCTGACAATCCTAGTGTGTCTCCTTTTAATCTTTAAACTCAATTCACGGACAATAATGACATAACCAATCCATCTTACACTTTATCATTATAACTTATAAGGCTTAGAGTAGTCAGTGCTTGATAAAATATAAGAAGACACTTTATATGAATGCAAAATACTTACTAATGATTTCTTGCTAATAGACACTGTGGTGATACGCTCCAGTTCCTTTGTTAGTCGCTCCACTTCAGATTTGAGAAGTTGTTTCTCCCTTTGATGGCAAGATTCTTGATGAAGATTTTCTTCTTTGTGAGATTCTAACTGAACTCTTTCAGCTGTTATCTGGTTCTTCAGTTGATAGTTCTCAGTCTTCTGTTGATTGGTCTCAGTCTTCTGTTGATTGATCTCAGTCTTCAGTTGATTGTTCTCTGCCTGTACTTGCATGACACTTGTCTCCAATTGATGTTTCTCTTCAATAAGTTGTGTATTTTGCAGATTCAAGCATCTTTTTGTCACTTTCTAGCTTTGTATTTTCTTCAGTCAATTCTTTATTTTCTGTTTCTAATCTTTTTTCAGAAATCTAATAACATAACACATCAAATAAAACACAATATTTAAAACAAACAATATATAAATATACAGTAAAATAAAAAATTAGACATAGCAACTAATATTCAACTCGTCAAACACAAAGAAAATGAAAAAAAGAGGAATATCAAAAAATATAGGTTTCGGTGTGACAACTTAAGTGACATAATTATAGTAATAACTATTTGGTAGATTTAAGAAATGATTGTAGTTCACATAATAATTATAGTAGTATTAACTAATTGGTAGATTTATGATTGTAGTTCACATATCGACATTACCTCGAGTTCTTTTATTCTTTTATTCTTTTCTTTAGTTTCCTTCATGTGTAACACATTGACTATGTTGATGTACCTCCCCAGATTCCCTCCATTTATGTTCTCCATTGCATCCTGTACTGGTGTTAGTGTCTCCAGTAGTTGCTCAGCAGTAGGTCTTGTTTGAGGAGTATTGTGCAGGCAATTAGTCACCATCTCTACTATAACAGGATGAGATTCCAATAACAGATTTTCCAACTTCTTCATGTACACCTCACGACACTCTACTTCAGAGCGACCAATAAGTCGGCCAGGATTGTGTGGATCTGAACGTGTAGCCAATAGCAGCTCTCCAGGAAATATCTAACCAATTATTGAAATTAATCAATTGATTTGTGTGCAATTGTCAATTAAAACTATCACAATACATTCAGTACCAATATTATTATTATTTAGTTCACCACCATGGGGATAATGGTACAACTGTTCGGGCATAACTCTGAGCACAAAGCTTAGGGTAGAGAGGAAAACATAAAGGACTTGTTCAGAGAAGTAAATTAAGCAGTATATTAGGGTTGCATGGGCACAAAACTGCAGTAGCTTTCAGTGTGCAAACACTCAATTAAAATACTGTATACAATATTGAATGAGAAATACAGCACGGAAATTGAGGAAACAGTTACATAATCAGAACTCATGAAACAAATAACAGTGCGTGAGAAAGTGTTTAACAAAGCCAAGAGAAAAAATAGTAAAAATGTGTGTGGTTACAAATATATAGCTAGTGTAAACAGGAGTCACTGCATTTGCTGTGTCTGGCTAGTCACAGACTACAACACCTGATAAAATACCTATCTAACAAGTCTGCATGTGCTAGTATTATATTAACTTGATTGAACGGTGAAGTCCATACTTGATATAACATAATACCATAGATATTTTTAATAGAATATTGAATAGCTTTGCACTAACAGTGTATGTTTCATTTTCAAGTTAGTTTTACCTGTGTGTGTATGTAGAGGGCAAGATGTCCGAATGAGAACACATCTAGAAATGGGCCATATCTGTGGCTCTCGCTGAGAGCCTCTGGTGGCATGTACACAGTGGTCCCCGGATTCTTTGAAAGTGTTTGGGCTAGTTGAGCCGGTTTTAAAGTTACCATGCGAGAGTTTCCCATGTCAGTGATCTTAGCTGTCAGAGACGATGTGAGGAGGATGTTCCTTGCAGTCAGGTCTCTGTGGACTATTGGAGGTCCTCGACTATGCAAGTAAACTAAACCGCTGCCTGTGTCTGTCAGAATGGAAATCTTGACTGCAAGTAGAATATAAGGGGCACACTCCAGGAGGTCGTCCACACTCATTTCTAGTCTCTCCATCACCAGTAGAGGTAGCTCTAATCCCTCAAGGAAACACAGACCAAGGAACTGTGTTATGTTAGGATGTCGGAGACCTGCCATGAGTTGACATTCTCGTTGATATCTGTCTACAGTCTCTCTAACTCCTTCATTCCCAGGATCCAGTAATATTTCGTGCATACGCTTGGCAGCACACAAAACCTTGCTGTATTTTACCTGAAATAGCAATGTGTTATATAGCTAAACAATTTTTACAAATTCAGTATGATTGTTCATTAAAGTGCATTAAACTCTCATTTCATGTGGAAACAGTTCCCTGAAAGCATAGCTAATTACTTATAAGCTAAACTTTTTATATAAAAAATAATCATAAACTTCCCTAGATTTCATTTTGAATTATTAGAACTCTCCACTTACTTCTAGCACTGAGCCATATGAACCTGTTCCAAGTGTCTTCCCTGTAGGTATCACTTGGTCTAAGAAATACTGTTGCAGCTTCGAATCTTTTCTGAAGGTTCGAGACCAGCCCAGTCTTCTAGCCATGGTTTAGCGTTCTCAAAGAGAATAGCCAGATATCTACTCCAGCTCCCAAACTTTTATAAAGCCAGCCGAAAGGAGTTTGTAGTACACCCCTAGAAGTCAAATAAACAAGGTACACGCCAAGTGTAATATAACGCACTCGACTTTTTATCTTCTTCGCTTGGGAGCTGGAGCTGAAACCACAAGCTTCCGGTCAGCAAATAAAATTGCACGGTGGCGTAAAAAGACAGGGTGGGAAGGGTTTGGGGGGGTAGTCTAGCGCCGCTCCTTTTGTCCCCGCCCACTAGCACAAAGAAAGATGAGGGTCGGCGACGACTGACTATTGAGAACTCTTTACCAGACGAAAAACCAAGTTGCAATTTCTAATTGGAATGCTTTTTGTCGGGGGGAGCTACTGGTCATTTGGACAGTCTGAATGGCTTATATTGATAGTACTGTTCATTGATGTAAGAAAATAATTTTGTATTTGATAATTAACAGTCAGCGGTTGTATACTACTGTAACCAACCTATCTACCAATTACTGCTCATGGAGTAAACTCGAGATCTGGTACTTTTACATTACCTACATACAAATGTGTGGTAGATTTACGACCCACCAACACCTACACCACTAGAGTACATACAGGTCAATAATAGGTGGCTTATGCTATGCTATGTTCTTTGGCATGCAGATACTTTACTTTGAATAATTAAAAATAGATACGTTTATTTACTATTATTAATATAGCACATTTCATGTTATATATTGTTATTTTGTGTGTACAAAGTAATGAGAAGTTTCCTCTAGAAATGATGTCGGGGGAGGTGGATGAAAGCGATATATTTGTACATCGTACACCTTATACAAGTTGGACTCCTGAAAAAAAATCTATTCATTAACTGAATTTTCAATTGGAAGCTTACTATCATAAAGAGCTGAAAGAAAGGTGTTGTTGGTTTCCCATACAGAATGAAGCATCTCGAGGATGTAAAGGATGTTGGCTGAAAATAAACTTTTAAACAATTAAATACATTTTGGGATCATCTAGATGATAACAATATTGATACTTAATGAAATCATAATTGCTATTAAATTTTGTACAAATCCATGACATAAGTTCTGTTTAATTACATGCTTATATTTAGTATTACAAATAGGCTGAATATATTCTATCCTATTCAAAACCTCATATCAAGCTTATACTGTAGTTATAGCCTATACCAAACCAATACGCTACATACAAGCTGGACGATGTATACTTGCTACATATACGGTTCTCTTATACTTTTCTTATACTTGTAGATAAGATAATTATAAAATAGTAATAAGATGGCTTATATTGCCTCATTAGCATGGTGCAACTAATATATTTTAGCTACGCAGTTAAGCCCTATGCTCACATATTTTGTAACTAACTTCTACAGTTATGTTGTAAATATTATTATTTACTGTATATTATTCCGAAAACATAAACAGTAACCATGGAAACCACCTTAATTATAATAGCTAACTTGTACAAAACAATTCCATAAAATCAAAGATATTAATTAAGATATAGTAGAAGTAAACAGTTTCTTAAGTCTGCTGTTCCCATCATGTCCTCCCATAACATGGACCTTGTCTGATGTCATTATACAGGTATAGTCACGTACTGCATGTGGTAGTTGTCCAGCCTGGACCCAGGTATTAGTCTCAGGGATATAGCGCTGGATGGTGGACACAGACTTCGTACTCTTCTTGTCCCAACCACCAGCTGCCAGCAGATATCCTCAAATGTTGAGTGGACAGGATTGTCTACAGTTGAGTGAAGGTAATTTGTTCCATATATTGGAACTGTCTGATGAGGAGTGTGGTACAAGAGCCTCCAGAGATAGACTATAGACATCTGGATTCCAATCTACATACTCACACCATCCCCCCATGAGGCACCAGGTATCGCCTGTGTGGTGGTGTGTAGGGGAAACAGACCAAGTAGGCTGCCACCTGAGTTCTCTTAGCTATCCCAAAGCTGTTCAAAGCTTTCCAACCTCCCAAAATTGATGGTTTCAAACATCTACTCAAGGATCGTGGAATTAAGGTCAAGGCTAATGAACGACAACTGAGCGGGTACGCATGTGACAAGCCATAATATAGGAAACCTGCCGCACATGCGCCATGTATAAGATGATATAGAACTAAGGATGATATAATGTGTGCATTAATAAGAATGTCAATAATGAACTAGCTATGAATATAATCAATACTACTGTTGTTCTGCCGCGTTGATGTCTGTACGTACTGCTGCTGATAATGTGGTGGGCTTCACCACAGCCTATTGTACTAGGCTTCATCTCACCCTATGGTAATGGTGTAGATGGTCCAGTGGACCACTGCATGTTGGATACATCAAGTAACTCAATATTAGCATGTAAACAAGTTCGATGGCAACAACCAGCCAATGTTTATATGAAGTAGCTGAAGGCCCCAAGTGTGGTATAGACATAGGAGGGGAAGGGGTATGTCCACTGGTTGCTGTCAGGCTGCCACTCTCCTAGCTCACTGCTATTATAGAGATATCTGTTTCTTCCTAATAGTCATAGCAAACCCCCAGGTACTGTATCGAGGTAGAGTGTGCCACTGGCAGGACTGTGTGTTGTAGGCCATCATTACGTAGGCATCCTCATCTCTGTAAGTTGCTCCTCCTCCAACATATGCTGTATCATTTATCTCTTTAGATTGAATGTATATATTCATAGCCACTGGCATGTCAGGACCATTGAAAGGGAATAACACAGGGGGGTGACATTTTTTATCTATGGCTGTTACCACAGAAACTATGGTTTAAGTATATTTATTAAGTAAGTGTAAGTGTTAAAAAAGCCCTGTAGTACCAAAATTGTATTCTATAAAATATGTGACAGTGATTTATATGGGATATATAAACAAATTATTACTTCTTATTTTATAATATTATATTGAACACAGAAAGGAAAGTTGGGGAAAAAACAAAGCATTAGCATAGAAATATGAAGCATACTTCTACAAAAAAATAATTGAAGAGTAACAAAAGAATCCTGACAATCATAATGTGTCTCTTTATATAATTTTTCAAGTAAATACACAAACTATATAGACTTAACTAATTCATCTGTTTTGTACAGTTTACCTTAAAATTATTATACTTGGGTTAATTAGTTTTTGATATAATATAAAAAGACACTGCATGTTCATATGAATGCAAAATACTTACTACTGATTTCTTACTAATAGACACTGCGGTGATAAGCTCCTGTTTCTTTGTTAGTCGCTCCACTTCAGATTGGAGAAGCTGTTTCTCTCTTTGATGGCGAGATTCCAGATGTACCTTTTCTTCTTTGTGGTGAAATTCTAACTGAATTCTTTCAGCTGCTATCTGGTTCTTCAGTGGATGGTTCTCAGTCTTCAGTTTATGGTTCTCAGCCTTCAATTGGTTGATCACAGTTCTCTGTTGATAAAATCAAAATTTTGACTGTAAGAAAATATCATTAAACCATTTGTTCATTCATGTAAGTTAGTTACCTGGCTAGTAGAGCTTAGCTATACTTCAGCACTGATCTTTTTTTCTTTTGTTTTATTAGTTTTTTTTAGAGACTAAAATTTGAAACCAAAACAACAGTATTTTATAGCACAGTAAGATGAATAGTTATGACACAAAGTAGGCAGTTCAATACCTGATAATCTGCTCTTAATGATGACTTCATAGTGAATTCTGTCCAATAGGTAGTGGTTAAGTTCTTTCACATGAAATGCTAATTGCTGACAGAAGAACAATAGATTGATAATTATTGAAGTGATTGATGACTTGCAAAAAAAATTATGCTTGAATTTCTTAGTTTTAATTAGCTCGCGACAAATTTATAGCCACCACCTTGAACAATTACCAAAATTATAGCCAGAGTAATTAAACTAATCAATTTCAAAAACCTCTTAACTAACTATAACCTAAACTTTACATTATTAGAAAGGTATTGCAGGTTGTCAGAGTTAGCAGTTTAGAACAGGAGTAGCTGAGACTTCGAGGTTATATGTGTATATTTCAATAACCAGAGTTGACTTACAAAGTTTACTAACAGTTACAATAGTAATACTGTTATCTGAATGTAGCATGAGTAAAGAACATAATGTGGTATATAGTAGGGACACGTCAGGTTACTGCCACCAGAATCAGAACAACACCAGCAGTTCAAGGCTATGTGGGAGATACTCCAAATCCAAACCCTATGACCTAATTCTAACACTAATCAGGTTTCCCAGAAGCTATGAATAATGAATTTTCCAATGGTACTGACCGAAAAACAGCACAAAAAGCAAAGGTTAATGTGCCAATTGCAGGATTTACTTACTGTATGGGAATTGTGTAGAAAGATGAAAGTAGTGAGTGAAATGTATGAGTGTATGACTCTATATAGATAATGAAATTGTCAAATTTACAAGACTATCAATGTATAATGAGAATATGAATGGAAATGAGGTGACTTTCACCACATCTCCCCATCCTTTCAAACTTGATATCTATGATTGAGAAAATTCCTCCACGACCGATCCTGTCAAGACAGAGCATCAGCAATGACATTCATCAATCCAGCAACATGCATGATTTCAAGCTGACAGTCAGACCAATGAAGGCACCACCTCCGTCGATTGTCTAGAACTGCTGAAGAAAACAGATTAACTAAGACATTGTGATCAGTATACACTACAAATTGTGTACATAATCAAACAATAGGAGAAATGCTCGATAATAGCTAACCTGAGCTTCCAGCTCTATTGCTCTATAACTTCTTTCACCATTATTCAATTGACGAGAGCAGAACGCACAAGGTATCCAGACATTATTCCCGCAAACACACAAAACAACACCAACTCCACACACAGATGCATTAGTAAACAAATAATATTTGTCAGACAAATCAGGAATTGTCAAAAGAGAATGATTACAAATAATTAATGATAATATTTGAATACATCAGTCATGTTATCTGTCCATTCAAAAGTTTTTAGTGAAATCTTAGCTATATGCTCGGTCAGTAATGCATAATATTCTGCAAAGTTTGGTACAAAACAAGAGTAGAAATTTGCCAGTACATATTTTTGAAATTTCAGTGGGATTTTTCATTTCCATAAAGTTTATAATTTTCTGGCAGATGTAACCATCAAGGGGGCAAAAACCAGTTTCAGGGTGGTATAAATGCAGCCTAGCTATAATATGCTCCTAACATTGGCCCCTAATTGGCGAGCGAGCGTAGCGAGCGAGACACTTACAGGGGTAACACAATCGAAAATCGGGGATGTTTGTTTATTCAGCGAAGCGAGCGAAGCGAGCGGAGCTGACTCTCTAATGAGTTCGCGATATATATATATATTTAGGTCTAGAAATAGTTTTTGTTCATGCGTGGGCGTACGTGTGTACCCTTTCTCCTACGCGCTTGCGCGGGCCGGGTAACCTTCTTAGCAACATTTTGTTTTGTTTACCCGCTGTACGAAGTAGCGATGCCCAGTAGACAAAACGTTCCCTTTATCCTACGCGCTTGCGCGGGACGGGTAACCTCTTAGCAACATTTTGTTTTGTTTACCCGCCGTACGAAGTAGCGATGCCCAGTAGACAAAACGTTAGAAACGGGGTTAGGAACTCCAGAAGAAAAAATAGTAAGGAGAGAGATAAGAAATGAAAAGGACAGGGCAAGGAGGAGGAGAGCTAAAACGAAACAGAAACAGGTAGCAAAGTAAAGAATCTTTTTTTTTGAAAAACCATTAAATATTTCTAATTTATTTATTAGACTATTCCTGAGGATTACTGTACCAATCAACTTTATACAGCTGTAGACTCAACTACTCTTGAAGACACTGAAAATGCAGCCACACCATCTGAACAAGAAGCTAATATCCCCACTACTTTTTGTACTGCAAGAGGAAGGACAAGACATCTATCAGAGGACATCCATTCTCATATACACCCAAAGCAGCAAAATAGTTGCAGAAAATATAACTCAAACAATTTCGATACCGCAAAGCCTTTCAGCTTATCAGCAACGAATGCAAGAGGTAAATATAAAATAAAATATATACTTCAATAAGTTAATACGAGACATATTTTCGTTTAGGAAACCATTATGCAGAGAGCAACGTCTACAACTAATGTCACAAAAACAGCAAGTCACACATTTGTTTGAAAGTGATAGTGAAAGCGATCACAGGCTCCACTGTTTGTCCACTAACCAACTGTTGAGAACAGCAAATGAATCTTCATTACAAAATTCCTCTACATTAGAGCAGTTGTCAACTAACCAACAGCAGAGATTGGCTGATGAAACACCACTTCAACTGGAGACTAGATTGTCTCAAGTTAGGGGGAACAGGTCAAGACAACATCCCCAGGTTCCATTGCACCATATTATTCCAGCATTTGATGATCCTCAAGTTCACACAGCAATGCGTAATTTTCATGCTAAAATCTCATCGATTACTATCACAGTCTGCATAACGTGTATGGAGAAGTTTCCAGGCACCAAAATGAAATTTAAGTCATTGGAATGTTGTCAATGTAGCCGGGATAAACATATCCCTAAGCTCTATTCAGCTCAAAATAACATGCATCCTGGAAACATTCCTCCACTTGCAGGTTAAATTTAATGTAAAACTATAAAAATTTACCTAACTCTATTATCAAACTATGTAGTCTAAGATCTACATCCCTTTAACATACTCTGCTCTCCCTCTGAATATGTTATAGTACCCAAACAAACTCTTTTATTTTTTATTTTTATTAAACCACAAAGTTTACATCAGCTATAACTGTAATGATGTATGACATTTTTAATTAAATAGCGGTATATTCTGTCTAAAACACCAGCCAATAACTTTGATGGTAAAATAATTCATTATTCTTATATTATCACAAATAATATAACACTTAAACTTTATTATATAAAGCAATACTATGTAGCTGATTACGAATTACATTAATAAAAATAAATAATAAAATAATTCATTACTTTTGTTTTACTACATAGCCTAAATTTTATAACCTTCATCATACAGTGGTATAGAATAGAAGCACCAATGATTCTATATGAAACAACAGACAGACATAACATTAACAACATCAAAATAAATAACTGTATCTATAGCTGCAATTACAGGGAACATGCATCGCTCGCTTCGCTATTTTGCGCTATTCGAGCGCACCACTAGTTTATTTAGATATATGTATGGACGTACGTATGTCATTTTGTACTTTGACCCTCGCGTTTTCGTGTTAGTTTTGTTGTCGACCCCGTCCCAAATTGCACTAAACAGAATCCTCTGGTTTATCGATCAGTACCCGTATCACCCTAGAAATTGAATTGTTTACCGTTTTGAATTCTTTTGCGGGTGCAGTTACAACTTGAAAACTTAAGGGACTTCCATTTCTATTCGAGTTAGTGGCGGTGGTAAGTCAATGCGATCTTTGTCATGGTTATAAGCCGTGCGCAACAGTATTTACTTGAAAATACATTGTCCATTATACTACTGCGAAGGTAAGTCTGTGTAGGTGCATGTCCAGTTGTGTCAAAGCATTGTGTGTTACAACCACTATTAGCTAAAGAATATCACAAAGAAAACTTTTAAATAACGTGTATTGTTTTGTTGTTGTTTTTTTCCTTCCAAGCAGTTGCAGAGAGTTGTTACTATGGCACTGAAATCCCTTTACCATGTATGCTATATTTAAAAACTAGACCTTATTTTCAGTAGCTTCAGTGTTAGAAGTCAAAATCATTCATATAAAAATAGTATAGTCTTTAGGCTCGCTCGCCATTTGTGCTCAAGCACATCACTAGTATTTTTAAATTCTGAGTCGTGTGAATCAAGTCAATTAAGCGCGCAAACTTCAACGTGGCACGTGAAAAAGGGGCGGTAGCACAGGTGCGCATTAATACTGTAACTATTGTAAGAAAGAAATTTAATGAAGTTTATGGAGTTTTTTTGGCGCTGTACAGCTCATCTCGTCTGTTTTCAATTATATTTATGTTTCTTACGGCAGATAATGTACAGCAGATGGAAAACGCTAACTGGTGGGACGTTCTTCTAAAGAGACAGGATTAAAATCAGTCGATTCTACCTACTGTGTCCCAAGACGTATTCTGATATTCACAAGATTCAGCAGTACAGCACTGTTAACTTGTAGTACTGAATGATGGTTATAAAATATTAATGTGAGTTTGACCATTGGCATCATTGATGTTAAGGTTGGCATGGAAACATATCACAAGAATTTCACTGAAGAATCAGTAGAGAAGATGTACAACGCTGTAAGTTACTGAGTCATGTTTCTTGTCTGTGCCATGTACCCCGCCTGTCATTGCCTGATGGAAGCAAGCCAACAGCTCAGCAAAAGAGAATACATTAGCTGTCTTTCCTGTCCCATCATGTGAGTGCAATAATAGATTGGTAGGTGTGGTCAAATTTGGTCACGTTTACAGACGCCAGTAAATACCTTTGATTTGGTGGATGCTATCAACTCCTCTCAATTAGTGAAACTCAATTAGGAGGTTCCACTTGTGTGTGTGTGTGTGTGTGTGTGTGTGTGTAGGCCAAAGAGAATGAGCTGAAGTTGTTGAAGCAGTGGGCTCAGTCTGCTGCCACACGCAGAGACACACAAATGAAGCATGGCTTCTAGCTCCACCTACCTACCTCACTCACTCAAACAGCAGCACAATTTATTCTTTCAATTATATTTTTAAATTACAATTTTAAATGGATGAAAAATAATTGAATTTAAAACCACAGGAAATGATGACCTGTGTGAAGTCATGTGACATTGTGCAGTGTCACATGACATGATGTGATATCCATACCAGTTCAGTCTTCATGTAGTGAGGCGTGGTAAATGTAGTACTTCATTGCCTGAGTGAAGAGGGGGGCTGTGCAATGCCCCCCTTTTGTTGGCTGTGTTGTATTTCGACATGTAGAACTGGAACTTCATTAATATCTTGTACTGCAGCTCCTCCTCTTGAAGTAACACCAAAAGTACCTGCCTAGAAATAAGAAAAAAAATATTGTAATTTGCTGTAACTGTAGCTCATACACTAGTGTCATACCAGTACCTATGCGTAGCTCATACACTAGTGTTGTAACAGTACCTATGTGTAGCTCATACACTAGTGTTGTACCAGTACCTATGTGTAGCTCATACACTAGTGTTGTAACAGTACCTATATTTAGGTGGTATAGAGTCGGATATATTCATGCCCAGTAGACCACACCCACGCGTAGATATGATATTGCAGGAGTCATTGATATCACAGGACACAATGAAATGGTTTCGCTTGTCTCCATTATCTGCCACCAAAATATGACAGCCACTGCCTAGACACACCTCCCTCACCGCCATGTGGGGGAAAGGCTGCACACACACACACATACACACACTAATCTAGCTGAACATAATACCACAGTTAGTAAGTTAGTTAGTTCCAGTAATTCATGTCACACCTTTCCCATTATCCTGCCACTGCTACTGTTGCATGCCATGAGGAGCATTGCCTGGGTGAGGAAGCCTGGTCTGGTGGGAGAGTTGGGCTGGTACGACACTTCACAACCCGAATACAGTGCCACCACATAGGGACGAGGTGGGGGTGTGACAGAAGGGGTGTGGTTACACTGGCTGAAAGATAATGGCATGATGGCATAATGGCCCGGTTCTAAGAAGCCTGAACATGTGACAATATTTTGCTGTTGACTGCCACTGGCCAATACTACTGAGGAAGGAAGTGGTAATGAAGCTTCGCCCACTTGGTCAAAGTCACAGCTACACTTCACAACAATCACTCCTAGATCAACTTGCTTGGAGGCGGAGTCACCTCTGTATAAAAACACACACACACATTCACACATCTTGGCTATAATAAAACTAGTGGCCCTACTGGGACTTGGTTATAAGACTTCTTGCTATATCAACAGTGTGTTTGCTACATTGGGCTGTCTCACACTATGCTGGCTGATCTATTGCTATGCTGGCTGACCTGTTGCTATGTGTGCTGACTTGTTGCTATGCTGACTGACCTGTTGCTATGCTGGCTGACCTGTTGCTATGCGTACTGACCTGTTGCAATGCTGGCTGACCTGTTGGTATGCTAGCTGACCTGTTGGTATGCTGGCTGACCTATTGCTATGCTGGCTGACCTGTTGCTATGCTGGCTGACCTGTTACTATGCTGGCTGACCTGTTACTATACTGGCTGACCTGTTGCTATGCTGGTAGATACTGATGTCCACTTCTGTAGTGACAGTCAGACTGAAAGCTAGAAGATGGAGTCTGTTAGCTGCATAAGGCAATAGTTCACCCTCCATCCTTGTAGAACACCATCCTGTGCGATATTTGCAAACATCCACCTCCCAGAAATACCTACACATACACACACACACACAAACTTATGTACCCCTGACTAACGTATTACATCATGACATACTGAAGGAAGTCTGAGAATTTCATCCAGAAGAATCCTTGTTCCTCTGTATTGTAATGGAGGACGTCTTTGAGCCAGTTGTTGCGTTCCCAGACCAAGTCATTCTTGGACCAGCGTCCCTGCCATGTGCTCCGCCCCCATGGGTTGCGTAGACGTAACAACTGAACCTGCGTGTCATCATACATAGCCAGGGTCAATACATCCAGTATGGAGTAGGCGTGGTTTTCTTCTAGCCCCACCGTCTTGTAGTCTGCTGTCACATGACCTCCACAAGAGGCTCCCATAGGACATCTATAAGTTGACCACACCCACATATGACTTTATTGTACATAGTGAGAGTTGTACTCACTGAGACTCTCTGTAGCTGATGAGTTGAGCCCAAATCAAGTCTCTATCCACACTGCTATCTTCTAGCTTCAAATCATATCCTACATTAGAATACTATACTCATCTAATCACCATAACTATAGCTGTATGCACCATAGCTATAGCTGTACACACCATAGCTATAGCTGTACACACCATAACTATAGCTGTACATACCACCATAGCTGTAGCTGCACACACCATAGCTATAGCTGCACACACCATAACTATAGCTGTACACACCATAACGATACCATAGCTATAGCTGCACACACCATAGCTATAGATGTACACACCATAACTATAGTTACACACACCATAGCTATAGCTGTACACACCATAGCTATACAATAGCTATAGCTGCACACACCATAGCTATAGCTGTACATACCATAGCTATAGCTGTACACACCATAATTATTGTTGCACACACCATAGCTATAGCTGTACACACCATAGCTATAGCTGTATACACCATAGCTATAGCTGTACACACCATAGCTACAGCTATAAAACTGTATACCATATGTCTGTCCAGTTGTCTCTAATGGCCTGTGATCCAGTGACAGGCTGTCTTACCATTGGCCTGGCCCTCTGGGAAGTACACAGATGGGGTTGCCTTGCTCCTATTGTTCAACATAATTTTGGCACAAGGTAGACCAGTGAGAGTTGACAGACCAGAGAGAACAGTTCCAGAGTTCAGAGCCTCATAGCTGCCATAGAGCTTAGCTAGAGCCTTCTCAATGAGAGGAACCCACAGCTGCTTCCTGCCAGCCTACAGTGTTCCAAACAGCAACTATAGCACATACATACTGGTAAGACTCCCCATGACTCACCTTAGAGTATGCCAGAGTAGCATTCTTGCGACAAGGCAAGAAGTCATCCACCAGCACCGTCACCCAAGTCCCATCTTTACACAGCCGCACTTGATAGGCTCCAACCTCAGGACAATATTGCTTAGTCAGCATTATATCATCCAGTAAAGCCTTATTCTCAGCTATAACTGACAAAGCACTCAATACCCTGCAATCAATAAAAACAACACTAAACAGGAATTCAGGAAAGAAGTGTGACAGAATGGGGGAGAAGTGTGACAGAATGGGGGAGAAGTGTGACAGAATGGGGGAGAAGTGTGACAGAATGGGTAAGAAGTGTGACAGAATGGGGGAGAAGAGTGACAGAATGGGGGAGAAGTGTGACAGAATGGGGGAGAAGTGTGACAGAATGGTTAAGAAGTGTGACAGAATGGGGGAGAAGTGTGACAGAATGGGGGAGAAGTGTGACAGAATGGGCGAGAAGTGTGACAGAATGGGCAAGAATTTAATGTTTAAATATTTTGCTGACTATACTATATTCTATTTTATATGAACATTCATTACATTAATTGATGCCACTTAACATTAAATCATATTTGATGATACCTTTCCATATCCATCAAACCTTTGTACTTGAAAAATTAAAATTGTGGTTGGTGGTGGTATCACAAACCTAGGCTAACGGGCAATCATGGAGCGGGTAATCACTATTATCATATGCTAGGTATAAAATTATGGTAGACTAGTTTGATGCTGTAACTGCTTATTGCTAGTGTAAGGGAATAATATGTTACATTTGTGAAGTAGTTAACCATAGGCAAGCCAGTCGGGTCAAAAGTGGCAGTGAGTCGGCAGATCTAGCGCAGGCATAGTTATTAGCAGTGTACTCCATTCAGCTACCACAGCTCCTTGGCTGCTTTCTCTTGCTTTACCCACTTGCCCAGCCCTTCATCCATTTACCTAAACAGGCATCATCCAGCTTTCACTGGACTATTCATTGCGGGGGAGCTCTGGTACCTATTGTTGATACACCGTGACACTGTCACGCTCGATAAGCTACCGAGCTTTGACAATCATAGTCAGTATCATTGCTATAGCATTACGGTTACGCCCATTTCTGGCACATTGCGGGCCAGCGGGTTTCTCTGACGCCCGTTACCTGCACGTTGTCGGCCAGTGGGTTTAGCCTCTCACACCCATTTCCAGCAGACAGCTGGCCAGTGGGTTAGGTCACGCCCATTTCCAGCTCAAGGCTGGCCAGTGGGTTAGCTCACATGTAAGTTTTACCAGTCACATATTCGTTGTTTACTGTTAATCTCAATGTGAATTTAACCACATGCAATGCTCCCCCACGTTTTCCCCAAAATATACATGCCTGCTTAAAATAAGGCTATTGTTGTATCATTTGTTACCCATGGTTGCTGGTTAAATAAGGCTATTGTTGTATCATTTGTTATCCATGGTTGCTGGTTAAATAAAAGCAAAGGTATTTTTTGAATTTAAACAACCTGTGACTCTAGCAATCAGAGGGATATGGAATCAGGTAAAGAGTAACTGACAGCTAATGCTTCACTCTCACTGTCTAGTTCCTACAAACGTATTAAATGTGCTTGAGCACAAATGGCGAGTGAGCCTTCCAAGTTAGAACCTAAATACTGTTGTATGATTAATTATAACTTCTAACACTCCAGCTAATAAAATAGGTCAAGTGTTTTAAATTAAATATATACGGTAAAGGGGTTTCAGTGCCATAGTAAACCACTCACTGCAACTGTTTGACTTGTTTGAACGTAACTCTATATTAGAACATGTTTACTATTGTAGTAGCTAAAAAGCTGTGTAAAGACAGCTAAAATATTTATTTGTTAGTTAAACATTTACTTTGTGCTATTCTTTAGCTAAGCAGTAGTTGTAACACACACACACACACACACACACACACACACTTGTTCACTGGACATACCAATACAAGAATTACCTTTGTGCTTAGACTATTGGACAATGGATTTTCAAGTAAGAACAACAGTGTTGCGTAGGGTGTATAACTGACATTAACTTACCACCGCCACTAATTTGAATAGAAAATAATCTCTGAAGTTTGTAAGTTTAATTTAACTGCACCCACAAAAGAATTCTAAGTGGTAAACAATTCAATTTCTTTGGATGATACAGGTAAAGATCGATAAACCAAATAATCTGTTTAGTGGTGTATGGGATGAGGTCAACCGCATATAGCACACAATAATATGAGGTTCAAAGTACCAAATGACATCTGTAAATCACCGATTTTCAAATTGTTTTACCCCTGATAGTGTCTCACTCGCTTTGCTTGCTTGCCAATATATCCAGCCTCCCAGTCACTCACTTCAAAACCATTCTTACCAACAATTTCCTAGTACTCCTTGTGTTATATCTTCTGGTCCTGGGTTCCTGAATACAGACCATGGAGTTGTGTTGGAATCCTTGATCTGACTGGGTCTCAACCACTGATAGTCCTCCAACACTGAGCGAGTACAGCCATTTCCATACAGAGACCCACTAGTAGGAGGGAAATCTGGATCAGTGAATGGTTCTCTGTGCTACACACACACACACACACTCACACACACACCCTATTCAGTGATGTATAGAATATCCTACAACTATGGACTAAACACAGTGATGTATAGACTAGTATACTGTAGCGGAAATTAATTAAAGATTTGTTGTCATATCGAAACTGAAAGTCAACAGTTCAAGTGGACAAACAGACTCTAGGAACAAGGCCAAAACTCGGTGATAACTGGGTGTTAGCACTGCTATAACGATCGTTACAAGGCATCGAACCATCAACATTCTTACGTGATTTATGTGATAACACATCACCATTGTTGTCATGTGATATGGGAACTTCGCCGTGGCTATGAAGCCACCTATTGTCGTGTGGCAACTGGTTGTCCCCATAGGTACAGCCCTGTTAAGCTACAAGTGTTGTCTGCTTCTGTGCAAGGAGAATATGTGTTGACAAAGTGCAGGAGCTCTGCTGGGCAATCTCCAATCCCACATACATAACACTTGTAGTACTGGGATATGGTGTAGTTGAACACACCACAGAATGAACACTCCCAACAAAAACTGTCTCCTTGGAAATCTTGGAATTTTTTATCCACTGATTGGTTGCAACATTATTAGGTAAAGGGTTGTTATCGCAGGGCCGGCACAGAGAAATTGTTATGACTGGTGTCTGTAGCAATCTCTGTATACCTTCTGTCATTGTCATGACAAAAAGGTTGATGTCTGGCTTTGTCACTGTGAGAGACTGTCTGCACGGAAAGTGAAGGGAATGTATTACTTGAAGGTTTAGTACCAAATTCTGATGAAGACACAATTTCAAACTCGTCATTACTACCAGAGCCATTACTAAGGTTACTGGTGACTTGTTGGGGCCCACACTTGGAGCACAACTGTGTGCTACTCATGCCTGTGGCAGTTATCTTCATTCCACATTTTAATACAAGTTTTGTTGGATGATCACCAGCTCTTGATTCTATCCATAAAGGTTGTTTGCTTATCAGAAGAGGTTACATGTCCCAATTCTTCAGTTAGTTTAGGGGCTCCAGTTCGTCTGGCGAAGCAAGAAGTGCAGTTTACTAATTCTGGTTCGTTTATAGTCATGCAACGGACACACTGCCAGTCTCCCTGTATTTCCTTATTGGCTGTGTAATTATTTACAACTTTTCTAGACATTTAGAAGTTACGTAGTTTCATCAACTGAAAGTCAGAATATTCAGTTCAACTATTACAATTTAGGCTGTGGAAGTCTAAACACCTTACCCAATATGTACTTTTTATGCTGGTGACTCCACCAATAACAATGTATGTTCTAGAAGTTGCACACCATACTGGCTGCATCAGTTTCGTATGAACTGTCTTCGCTGCTGTTGTTTGCCTATGATGCTGATTTGCTGGTAGTACTCGTCGAAGTATTAGATAATTCCGTGCGCTCTGACAATGGCAGCTTCAACTGCGGCTCCAATCCCGCTTCTTCCAGTGCAGGCAGTCAAAGTCTGTTTAATGTGCACTACCTGGGACAGACTGTAGTGGACAGATGATGCACGTCTTCTATCATGCCATGGACTACAGAGAAGCTCAAGTTGAACGTGGAGGAGATGAAGTTCATATGGTTATCTCCAGGTAACACTTGGCTATCAAAAGTAGCTCCCACATAGTATAGAAGAGCTCTCTACTAGATACATGTAGCCGTCCAGAACCACTCCATATAATGCAATCTTCCAATCTGAATGATTAGGGGCTATTAATTATAACCAGCCATCTACTAGTGTGATGCGCTCTAATAGCACAAAATAGCGAAGCGAGCGATGCATGTTGTTCCCTGTAATTGCAGCTATTCCATGCCTGCTTGGTGTGGCTACAAAATACTGTCAAAGTGAGAAAAAAATAGTGGTAGCTTTTTTCTATGATGAGGAATAGTCTAATAAATAAATTAGGAACATTTAATGGCTTTTCAAAAAGAAAGATTCTTTACTTTGCTTTTTCTGTTTCGTTTTAGCTCTCCTCCTTGCCCTGTCTTTTTCATTTCTTATCTCTCTCCTTACTAATTTTTCTTCTGGAGTTTCTAACGCCCTCAAAGCTCTTGACCGAGCGTTTCTAACGTTTTGTCTCTCTTTCGCAGAATTTCTTTCACTGGGCATCGCTACTTCGTACGCGGGTAAACAAAACAAAATGTTGCTAAGTAGGTTACCCGGCCCGCGCAAGTGCGTAGGAGAAAATGTGCACACATACGCCCATGCAAGAACAAAAACAATTCCTAGATCTAACAAAAAATATATATATAATTATATATCGCGGACTGATTAATAAGTCAGTTCCGCTCGCTTTGCTCGCTTCGCTGAACTAGTGCATGGAAATGTTGTCTCTACTGTTGGTATTGAGCAAAGCTCTTTTGAATGGGTTATTTAAGTTGCTAGCTGTGTTGATAAACAGAAGACTGGCATGTACAATATGAACATGTAGCTGGCACTGTGACTGACATGCACATGACATGACAGCATGTATTCCACTGACATGGTTCATGTGATGTGTGTTTACAGCAAACATCAAGTCTAGGTCGAGTCAAATGTCCATCAATTGTTAGGGTTCATCAGTAATCATGGGAACTGAGACTAGGTTGAGTTGGAAGTTTAACAGTTGTTGGGGTTTGTCTTATCAAGTTGAATTCTCGTGTAGTATAAAAAAAGTACTAATTTCAGAATTCTGCAGTAAATTAAAAAATTGTAAAAAAATTAGAGGAATGTGTTAGCTGCATCCACTGTTGCAGAAAGAAGACAATAAATCTGCGATCCTTAGTACTAGTCCATGTCCTTATCTATCCTAGTACTAGCCCACATCCTTATCTATCCTAGTACTAGTCCATGTCCTTATCTTCTATCCTTAGGACTAGTCACGTCCTTATCTATCCATCAATCCTTAGTACTAGTCCACGTTCTTATCTATCCCTAGTACTAGTCCACGTTTTTACCTATTCCTAGTACAAGTCCATGTCCTTATCTATCCCTAGTACTAGTCCACATTCTTATTAACCCTGGTATTAGTCCATGTCCTTATCTATCCCTAGTACTGTACTATTATCTATCCCTAGTACTAGTCCATGTCCTTATCTATCCCTAGTACTAGTCCATGTCCTTATCTGTCCTAAGTACTAGTCCATGTTCTTATATGTTCCCTAATCCTAGTCCATGTTTTTATCTGTCCCTAGTACTAGTCCATGTCCTTATCTATCCCTAGTACTAGTCCATGTTCTTATCTGTCCCTAATACTAGTCCATGTTCTTATCTGTCTCTAGTACTAGTCCATGTCCATGACCTTATCTATACCTAATACTAGTCCATGTTCTTATCTGTCCCTAGAACTAGTCCATGTCCATGTTCTTATCTGTCCCTAGTACTAGTCCATGTCCTTATCTATCCCTAGTACTAGTCCATGTTCTTATCTGTCCCTAACACTAGTCCATGTCCATGCTCTTATCTGTCCTTAGTACTAGTCCATGTCCTTATCTATCCCTAGTACTAGTCCATGTTCTTATCTGTCCTTAATACTAGTCCACGTTCTTATCTATCCCTAGTACTAGTCCACGTTCTTATTTATCCCTAGTTTATCTATCCCTAGTACTAGTCCATGTCTTTATCTATCCTTAGTACTAGTCCACATTCTTATCTATCCCTAATACTAGTCCATGTTCTTATCTGTCCCTAGTACTAGTCCATGTCCATGACCTTATCTATACCTAATACTAGTCCATGTTCTTATCTGTCCCTAGAACTAGTCCATGTCCATGTTCTTATCTATTCCTAATACTAGTTCATGTTCTTATCTGTCCCTAGTACTAGTCCATGTCCATGTTCTTATCTGTCCCTAGAACTAGTCCATGTTCTTAAGTACTAGTCCATGTTCATGTTCTTATCTGTCCCTAGTACTAGTCCATGTCCATGTTCTTATCTGTCCCTAGAACTAGTCCATGTTCTTATCTGTCCCTAGTACTAGTCCATGTTCTTATCGGTCCCTAGTACCAGTCCTTGTCCATGTTCTTATCTGTCCCTAGAACTAGTCCATGTTCTTATCTGTCCCTAGTACTAGTCCATGTTCTATCTGTCCCTACTACCAGTTTATTTTTCTGTTTCTAACAAGCCGATAGTGAACAGTTCACCACAGTCAAAATAGATTGTATTATATTAGAGTGTGTGTGTGCGTGTGTGTGTGTGCATGTGTGTGTGTGTGTGTGTGATATCTAGGTCTGTATGATGTAAGTTTTGTGGCTAATAATGGGAAGGAGCTGTTCCGTCACTTGTATGGCAATATCCTGCAATGCTGCCTGGCCATGGATGGCATTTCCTTTGCCTACATTACCCGCCAGGAGAAAGATGTGTATGTTTGCCACGTGTTCCAGGCCTTCAGCTATGATGAAGTGAGTGAGAATAAGCACATGAATGCAGTCACAGACTGGCAAGGCAACTCATCAAACAGCAAAAACATTTCACTCCTCTTTCTCTCCTCTCTCTGCACCTCTTCCTTCTCTTACTCAAGTTACAATACCAATGTTTGCTTCTAATTGTGTTTGTTTGTGTGTGTGTATGTGTGCATGTGTTAGGCATCTAAAATCATGGTGCACTTCAAGTAGCATGCTAAGGAGGAGATTCTGCTGCAGGCTGCCATCACTGACTCTGCCCAACCACCGCCTGATCCAGCCAAGGGAGAGGACTCCCTCAAGACTTGCTCCTCTGCCAATGTCATGTCTCTGGGCGGAGCAGGAGCTGTGGACTCTGGATCTACCCGGGATAGTGGCGGGAAGCCTCCAGTTCAGGGAGACACATATAAGCTCATGTTCCTAGGCAAGTACAGGATTCCAACATCAGTGAACACGGGCAATGATCAAGTAGAGATAATGAATATGCTGGTCACCAAGGTGAAAGATTCTCTTACTGCTAGAACTGTCACCTCACAGAGCAGGCTTGGAGTGAGGAGGAGTATTGGGTCACGCCTCCTCGGGAAGAGCAGCAAGCCATCCCCGCCCAATAGCTGTAAGTCGTCTCGAGCTGGCCCTGTTGATGGTGAGGGTGTGGTCAATGGTGGCATGAAGGATGTGGACAAACAGAAGAGCACTGTAGGAAAGGAGCTAGTGAGAGGGAGAGCAGCACCTCAAGACTTGCTCTCTAAAAGTGTTCCTAGTTCTTACTTTGTAGATGCGAGCAGGACTTGCATTAGGTCGGAGGAGGAGCAAGGAGGAAGGTGGCCTCAGTGCTGCAGCTCCCAGGACTCTAGATTTTGACACGATACCAGAGTTAGGAAGTTTGCAGGAATCGAGTGAGTTCCAGGCGTTGTCGAGTCCTACCAGTATCAATGACCTGGATCGACAGCAGGTGGAGAATGAGAGAGTCAATGCTAAAGTTCAGCTCAGCTTCTGTGGAGTGCACGTGCTAATAGTGGCAGAAGAAAGCAACAACATCCTCTTCAAGAAGTGCATTAAGACTATTGCTTGCTGTGCACAGGTAGTAGAGAAAGAGAGTGTGTCACTGACACTATTATCTGACTGTAGGTGAAGTAAATAGCCAGTCGTAGTCTCAATCCATTCAACCTCAGCTATTCAATACTAAGTAGTTACAGTGTGTGTGTGTGTGTGTGCATGTGCATGTGTGTGTGTGCGTAGGGTAAGAAAGAAGGTGAATATTTGGCGTTCACGAGCAGAGAAAGGGGAAACTGCCATGTTTGTTACTTGTTTGTAGCCAGGAACACTCGATTGGTAAGAATTACAGGAGTCAGACTGTTTATCTCATTATCACTTACCCTTCTTCATCAGGCTGTCAAAGTTCTGGATTCCTTTAAGGCAGCATTTGGTGCAAACATTTTCCCTGAGGATGCCTCCAGCCACGTGTGAATACTGTCCCATGCTCAAGATAGAACTACTTTACAAGAGTCTGGAAGGTATGTAGGTTGTTCCTAGACTGTCTCAAGTTCACCTCGGGAGTTTGTAAAACTAACCGTCTCTACTTAGTTCATATTTTATTTATTATGTCCATATTTTAAGATTTTAGATTGTAGTTTTGCAAAAAGGGGATGTCTCTTATTTTATTGAGGAGAATAAAAAAGGGAATAATCAGTTCATAATATAATCCTTAATTATAAAGAAAATCAATAGTGCTTTTCTTTTTCTCGTTTTCTTATACAACAATGGTTATGAGGTAGATCTTCATTACTTGATTAAAGCAGCTGGATTAATTGGCCACTCTTATTGTATTTCCAAAATGAAAAAAAGAAATTTTGAAATACTGGGAGAGCTGCCAGTCAGGCTCAGAGGCAGCAAGTTATATTGAAAATAATGCTAAATGGATTCTCTTCTTGAGCAACTTAACAATCATACTGCATTAGAATTGACAAAAATTGTATTATTATTACCAGCCGACCTACGAATGTGAAGGAAAGAGAATGTGGATCCACTGCCGAGCATATTAAAATTCTTTATAACTGTAATCAACATTTCCCCCAAATGTTTGGTAAGGTTTCTCACAATTGAACTGTTTTCAGCTGTATGATTTTTTTTCACTTCATTGAACATTTTTATGGGATGTTCAAGGTTTTCACTGAAAGATTAGTTAGCTATATACAATCAATCATATTAAAGACTGAAAGTTTTACTCATTCATTTCATAATGTACCAACTTTATACAGCTAGCTATACTGCAGTCATCACAATTTCACTTATTTCTATTTAGAATAACAGTAGTAGTGAGTCAGAGCAGATTAATTTATTTAGCTAAACCATAAAACCTAGAAAACTGGTAAGCTGGCCATAAAAGTGAAGTTATCTAACATGGAGTATATAATATAATATATATATATATATATATATATAATTATATAGCTAGAAGGGTAGTCAAAAAATCTAGACTATTCTAGTGAGTCTCCTTTTAATCTTTAAACTCAATTCTCAGATTAAGATGACATTACCAATCCATCTTACACTTTATCATTAAAACTTATTAGACCTAGAGTAGTCAGTGCTCTTGATAAAATATAAGAAGATACTTTATATGAATGCAAAATACTTACTAATAATTTCTTGCTAATAGACACTCTGGTGATACACTCCAGTTCCTTTGTTAGTCGCTCCACTTCAGATTGGATAATTTGTTTCTCCCTTTGATGGTGAGATTCTAGATGAAGCTTTTCTTCGTTGTGATGAGATTCTAACCGGATTCTTTCAACTGTTATCTGGCTCTTCAGTTGATTGATCTCAGTCTTCAGTTGATTGCTCTCAGTCTTCTGTTGATTGACCTCGGTTCTCAGTTGATTGTTTTCTGCCTGTACTTGCATGACACTTGTCTCCAATTGATGTTTCTCTTCACTTTCTAGCTTTGTATTTTCTTCAGTCAATTCTTTATTTTCTGTTTCAAATCCATTTTCAGAAATCTAGTAATATAACACATCAAATAAAACACAACATTTAAAACAAACAATATGTAAATGTATAGTATGGCAAAAAATTTGACATAGCAAATATTATTCAACTTGTCAAACACAAAGAAAATGGAAAAAAAAAAAGAGAATGTCAAAAAATTAATTTTGATGATCACAACAATGATTTCATCAACTCACAAAATAGTTATTTATACCCTAAAAATTATAGTAAAGAATTAAAAACACCTTAAGATTTCATCTTGGAATTGTATTTATAAGATTAGAACTCTCCACTTACTTCTAGCACTGAGCCATATGAACCTGTTCCAAGTGTCTTTCCTGTTGGTACGACCTTGTCTAAGAAATACTGTTGTAACCTAGAATCTTTTCTAAAGGTTCGAGACCAGCCTGATCTTCTAGCCATGGTCTGCGTCCTCCGATGGAATTTCCAGATATCTACATTTATTAGGTACTGAACAGAGCCTGATAACTGTTGCCACATAGAAAATACATTAAAGTAAACAGGATGTGGCTTAGGGCAATATTTTTCCATATCACCTGTGTTCATAGTTATTACGTTGGGTTATTACGTCCCCCTAGGTAAATTTCTTGTTACCAAGGTATTCGTGCATGAGCAGTACCTAATAAATTTATTATCCATTGGATACCCGAGAATATCACTCGTCTGATTGGCAGTATTTACGCTCGTGCCTGCGGCACTCGCGTAAATACTAAGCCTACAGACTCGTGATATTCTCCTGTATCAAATGAATAATATA
>WLWD01003920.1_pt1 | contig 47457 bp, 36 predicted proteins | sample 6712731 | NCBI WGS metagenome assembly WLWD01 (sample SAMN12718690, study PRJNA576275) | sponge metagenome | isolation source: marine sponge | host: Mycale hentscheli | place: New Zealand: South Island, Marlborough, Capsize Point | collected 2014-11-01 | reverse complement strand
ACAGTGAGGAGAAGGCTGGCACCAGTGAGGAGAAGGCTGGCACCGTGAACCAGTGAGGAGAAGGCTGGCACCGTGAACCAGTGAGGAGAAGGCTGGCACCGTGAATCAGTGAGGAGAAGGCTGGCACCATGAACCAGTGAGGAGAAGGCTGGCACCATGAACCATTGCATAGATATAGCTACAACAAAATTATACTCAGAAATATTACATAGTAAACTTAGTAAACTTAGACTATGTAAGTTCACTAAAATATAATTCAAACATGAAGGTTTACAATGAATTGTCAGATGGTATCGAATCGATACCATCTGACAATTATCGATGTAGAACAAGTCAATTTGATATGAAATTACTAGACAGACATATCGCCACTTATACCATAACTAATAAACATAAAACATAGTCAATGAAGTATGTGGTTCCAAGATCTATCCATAATATGTATACCTAAATTAAAAAAAAAAAGGTTATCAATAATTATTCCAAAAAAATCTCTCCCTATTGACTTGTAAAAAGCTGTGAAGTAAATTAGAAGGTTAAATTCTAAAGACGGTAATGATCAACGGCAACAGTTAACGGTAACAATAGACTGTAATGATTGATGACAATAATAAAGATATCTAACAGAAAATAATGGTCAATGTTGTGAAGAATTATTGCCATCAGCTATTTTGTAGCGTAAATGGTAAAGTGCGAGGTGAAATGCGCGGGAAACTACATTCGCGCATGCTATTTGGGGACTTAAAGAAACCCAACCTTTCTGCGACCCACTGTACATTCAGGTGAGCTCTCTGGGATAAAAAGAACCCCTAAATTCAGGTCAGTATCGCTTCTCGGCCTATTGGCTAAGATCAAGTAGAAATAACTGTTCTTTAGAGTGTAATAGCTCTAACTGGGGCATTGCCCCAAAGCTGTTACTTCAATTTTTGCGACTTGGAGAGCGGATAGAAGCTTGCTTCGCCCTCTCCGCGGGTTGCCTCGGTATTGCACTATTTCCGAGCGCGGCCCATTCCCCTTTACAGGGGAAAAATATTTTTATGATACATTTTTCTGATTAATTAATGTTGTAGCTATTGTGCGCAACTGAACCTCAACGATAGCGCACACATTATGTGGCGGTTAACCGCGCGCACGCAAACTAACAAAGTTTGTTCTCCGCAAGAGTGTTCAATTATTGGCTTATTTTTAGTAAAGCAGGAAACACAATCAATTTGTATAGGAAGCACTTTTATTCAACACGAGTTAGGTGTAGTAGTACTGGATGGATTTGTGGACATATAATACCAGGGCTATCTGCCTGGTGTTCATAAAAAAAAATTGATATACAAAGCCTCAGATCACCATAATCATATCCACTTATTACATTGGAAACCATACACACAAGTCATGAATAAAGCATAACTAAGTGCTTCAATGACTGGTATGGTGGCAAAAACTGGAGGTCTTCTGTGTCACATTGAAGAGGGGAAGCATGAATCTTAGTGTGTAACTGTTTGCATTGCACTGGTAAGTGTAGCTCCTCTCAGGTCACTCTGAGACATGCTCTGAATGGCATTCCTAACTTTTGGGACTGTATCACATGCAACAGTTGAGGTATATGCAGAACTTCTCAGAAGGTAGTTGATATTTGACATGGAGATGAAGTGTTTAACTTTGACACCCTGTTGAAATAATAATAGTGTATGAATGGGAATTACTTCCCCACACGTTCTGCAGATTGCATGAATCCTAGTGGCTGTGACCTTTGACTGAAGCCTTAAAACAATAACCCAACAGCAGCCACATAAGATGCTTCACTGGTCATATCACTTGCACCCCACAACAAAAGTCTTCCCACACTCCATATGTTTCTAAATCATATCTGCCATCTGGAACAAGAACATCTTGTGGCTGTGATGGACATACACTCATGAGGTGCATGGCTGCAAACACTACCGGTCTCATAGCAGTAGACCTTTGTCTTGGTCCTACATCAATGAGTATCACATTCTTGTTTACTTTGTGGTGCGGACTTTCCTCTCCTGATAGTCACTTATAGCCACATTATTTTTGGTACTGGTCTTCTTAAATAATAGAAAGCAACTCAACTGAGAAGCAAGCAAAGATGCAAGGGGCCACAAACATGCAGGGGTTGTGTCTTAGTATGTCAATTGGCCAGCATTTCACACTAGCTATTATATATTGAGTTGTTTAACATTAATAGTTTAATATCCAACACAGCTGAGAGACCTTTTGACAGGTTCCAGGCTATATAGGAACTTTAGGAAAATGACAGAAATGTGCTTTCTCTTTTGCTTGGTTTTGTGTTTTAATTCCACAGGTCAGTGGTATATAAAAAGCATACATGTAGTCTTAAACCTCTCTATGTATACACTTATAGCTATATGCATGAATTGTCCATGGTATTTTAGGTTCTGCTTTAATGGTGTTCAGCCAGCATCTCCAGTGTCTCCTTCCTGTCAGAGTGGATTAATTATCCTACCAAGTCAAAGTACAACAAAAGTATTTCTAAAGGTTCATGAAGTAGATTTGGTCGTGGGACTTGTTAGAAACCAGAAAGCTGAAATTATAGGTCGCTACAACTTCAACTCACATCTTTAGTCAATAAATCACACTTGGCTAAACCCTGTGCCTCCTGACGAATTTCAAACTATGTTTTTGAAGTTACCAGTGGTTGTTAACATTCTACTGTATATTTGGTTAGGTTTGGTGTACTGCGTGTCGATTACCAACGTTGCTTTGTTTGTGTTTTTCCGAAAGGAGCGAGAAGTGAAGGCCACCAGTGTTTCCCTTACCTGGTGGATAATCCTCGGTAGCTTTCTAATGCTGGTGTCTTCGACAATCCGTGTGGCAGAGAGTAGCATGAATACAAGTATTAATCCACTCTATGACCAGTACGTGTCCTGTAGTGTCTTGGTTTTGATCTTATAATAGCTACCACTTTAGTAAAGACACTCCGCATTTGGCACATAATTTCGATACTTTGGGGAATTAGGTAGAAGCTGGTCAGACATCCGGTTGGGTGTAATCATAACTGTGATTATCTCAGCGAAGATATTTTTATTTATAATTTGGATCATATTTGATACTTATCATTTAGTCGAGAAGATTGTATTTGGGCCTCATCCTCCACAGTACTTGAGTGTTAGGGCATGCCATTGTGAGTACCTTACCATTTGGACGGTTGCAGGGAGCTCATATACTCTATTTCTTCTCTGCTCCCTCATTGTTCTGTAGTCCAGCAATTCAAGTTGATATCAATTAGTATTTTGTGGATTAAATTACAAATTTCGTTGGAGTCTGGAGTGGTATTTTCTACCTTGGAACCAACTTTTTCTGTTGACGCATTTGCGATTTAAGTTTCTCTGTTCAGTCCTAAAGTTCTTCCTCTTTTAGTTCATTATTTGAAAAAGAAATTTGCACATAACTGAGCGCCATTAATTACAGGAAGTATTGTGTGGATTTGTGTGTAGATGTATATGTGTGTAGATGATAGTGATGTATTTGTGTGTGTAGATGATAGTGATGTATTTGTAGATAATGTATATGGTCGCTCCTGGGAGTTTGTAAATATACAGTAAGAATAGAATATTCAATCCGTGACTAGCGCTTTGTCCATTCCAGAGAATACATCCGCTTCTCGGGATGTCCGCTATCGGAGATTCGACTGTATATGTGTGCTTGTAGACGATAGTGGTGTATTTGTTATTGACCCTTCGATCCATACCATATGAATGTTTTGATGCATACGCTACTATGCAACTCACACTGTTATTTCTTTCTTTCTAATCCTATCCATACATTGAGCTATATGTTCTCAGTTGTGTACATCTTGCCTAATTTTTATTTCTACTGTATTTGTAAGTGTATTCCTCCAGGAGGAAACTCCGAAAACAATATACTTCACACTGATTAGACTTCGGTCACGTGCACAATTATCTTACTACTTATACCGTTCAACTTCAGCCAAATGTACTGTATCAATTTTCTCAAACTTTTTGTGGGATAAGGGGGGAAGGGAGGAGTGCAATGCCTAAAATGATGATGACTTATTTTATTGGACACAGAAAAAACAAAGAAGTGATAAAAATGAGCCGAGAATCAAATATAAAACTTCGAGTATCTACACACAACTTGCTGATGGTAACAGTGAACAAGAAACACAAAAATTAAAGATGCGAGGAGGAAGAGACACTGCTATATCTGGTCATGTATTCGTTTCAGTCGAGAAGAAAGATTGCTGAAGTTGAATGTTCCTTTATTGTTCCCAAATGGGTCCTAAGTTACCACAAAGAATAGCCATTATAGGAAATACAATACAACTAGCAAGTACCCGGCCACACAGTGGCACTCAATGAATTAAGAATGCAGTAGCATAAGGTATTTCTATTGTACTCTACTACTAGCTTTAGTTACATGGTCCACTTTTTTCTCACTTACTATTCTATAATGTACACACAAGCATCGCCATCAGATAATAATGTACCAACCCACCCGTCAGCATCAGTTCTGATGACGCTTTACCAATCCCACCCACCTATTAAATTATCATGAATACACACTGCCATTGGTACTGCCACACAAGCATATTACTACATAGCTTCTATAGACAACCCAGTCGTGCAACACTCAGTCTGGCCATTAATCTACTAATAAACTTATTTGTGTGGGCTATTTAAGAATACCGTCAACAATAGCATCTCATTAAATAAAACCGTACAGGATGTAATCAATACGATACATAATAAAATCAGTGGAGGAAGCCACGCAGTTGTGGCAGAAAACAGAGAAACAATTTACTACCAAATGGACAAATATTTAGAATCTATACCCTAGGATTACATCATATCTGTTAGCAACCATCTTCTTAACTTACTTCATGCAACTACTACTCACTCTATCGCCCCCACATTCTGTAGCACAACCTCAACGTCATCTCTAGTTAATTATCCCATTTTTTGGGACAGTCCGTCTTAGAACACAGAGTGTCATAAATACTTGCAAATTACGCACACTCAATTTCCTGATGCTACAACAGAGATCTCACGACTGGCGTAAGTCTCATAACTCTATTTAGACAGGATTCTTAGACAGGGGCACACAGTAATGACCTTAATGAACTACATTAATTAAACATGACCAAAGCTGTCATTGAGCAATATAGTCAGTGCTTGCCAGGTTTTGTTTTATTGAGGTGTACTGTAAAATTACTGCATAGTTTACCATGCAGTAACCTCTAATTCTGGAACATAATACAAACCACATGTACAACTAGCTATGTTTTACTCATGTTTTACCAATCCAGTGTAATTATTGTTCCAGAATAAGAGTTTACTACATAGTTTCCTCTCAAGCACACTACAGATTTTCCAGCAGTACACTTCAGTAAATCAAATTTCTACAGGGCGTGGTAGCACTAATAATTTTTTTGTTGATAAATCAGTCAAATAAAACACTCGTACAGTGCTTCCAGCTTAAAGAGTGGATTTTTTAACTTTTTGGTTAAGGTTGCTAATTCTGCTATACTTTTTCAAATATGTGTAATAGAAAGCTAAAAATTAGTATAATTATACATTATACAGACAAAACAATTTTGTGGGTTTGTGGTTATTTTTGTGGTTATAGGTGATGGAACTGGGAGCTTCAAGACAGTGAATTTGGAAGTGTTTAAGCTGAAAAAAGAGAAATTATTTGTCCTTATCTCTATAACTTGGTATACTGATACTTTAATACCTGAAGTTTCATATGAGCCTAATTTTGTGGGCACACGAAATTTGAATCTCGAAATATTTAAAATTTTAAGAAAAAAAGTGTTTAAGCCAGGATTTTTGAATTTATAGAGTTATATCTCTAAAATTTTGACACATGCTGTAAAATTGCCTTAAAATTATTATGTATAACTTTGGTAGCTATACCTTGAAAATTAAGTGAATTGTGGCGGTTTTTCACCCAAAAAAAATTATGCACGGTAAGGGTCATCAAATGATGACGTTTACAGCGGATTGTGGGCCTATAGTACACGTAAACGCAACGTCACAAAACAGCGCATGCGTATTTGTGCAAGGGCGCCAGTTTACCGCTAATTGTTGCACGGGTATGGCTGATTTAGCTACGGTTGTATCTCAGGCCCTAGCAGGTATCAAGTTTTACGGCGTTACTGCCTATCGCGGCGAGCGTTTTAGCTTCCGTCTGGAGCTGCACAACCCGTAGGACTCCAACTGCATCGCCCTGATGTTGTCAGAATACCGAATGCTGGGAGCCTTGGGAGTATTAAACTCCTTCAGCTTTTCTTCAGCTCTTGAAAAAGATGACCTCTTGGATAGGCTTGGCTCCAAGTTAGTAATATACCAGCCAACAATTCTGTGACTGATTTTCGACTTCGTTTACTGCTGCTAGTAGAACGATGAGAATCCATACACAGCCGATTGCAGTTAGGGAAAGTCCCGTCTTACCGCTCAGGGAAATAACCGTTCGATCTTAGCTCGTTAACTAGTTACGTTTAATGACGAACTACCGCAAAATCTTGACGTCAAAAAAAATGGCGTAAAATGTATTAGAGTGAATGAAAAAAGTTCTGTTCTCCGTTTTCCATTCTCTAAACAGGCAGTTTTACTATTGTAAACATTATTGGGATGATGAAGAAAAGGTATGTGTATGTTAAATGACTGTAGTGAGGGTCTATACAGTAGTTTCAAAAAATCCACTCTTTAAGTTGGAAGCACTGTATACGTAATTTAATTAAATCGACAGTTGCCCCCACACCCACTTCCCTCTTCTGTGCCAGCTAGTTATCTTACTTTCATTGGGAAACCATCCAGAGAAGGTGCCATCTTCCTGATAGTTTCGCAGTAGAAGTCATAGAAACCCAGGAAAGTGACCTTCTTCAACTCCCTATAAAACATACACAAACACACATACATACATACATGTGAACATACATACCCAGGTAATACATGCAGAACCCTAATATGTGTTACTTTAACCATGTTAACCGATTACACGCGAATAAAAATTTTAATTACGCCTTACGTAATGCGGTCGCGGGCGCACGCGAGACACAGAGGATTGATTGCCTGGTGGGAGGGTGACACTAAACGAGAGAAAGAAGATGAACGGTTGAAGATTGCCTCGGGGACAGTATTATCGAACGATAGAGTACGCTCTAGGCTATTGGGAAAGCATAAATTCGACGCTAAGGAGCAGTTCCCGACTTAAAAATAACAAAGTACTCGCACCGTTTGGCAAAAACTTTAATGGCATCACACCGCGGCTCTTAGTAAGCACTCTAGTAAGGTTGGAAGTATGGTTTTATGGCTGAAGCAGTTTGCTACTGGATCATAGAGGTAAGAGAAAGTGTTTTTGTACACATTTGTCTTACAATCAGGAAGAATTTGTTGATATTTATTTAGGGTGTGTATTATTTTGAACTGAGCATCTGTTATAATTTTTGTGAACAGAAGCTTTTTTATTGGCTTTAGTGTATGAAAAAGAGTACATCACAAATGAATGATAGAATATTTGAGTGTATTTAGTTTGGTACTCCAAGGTGTCTTTACTTTTGATGTGCTGGTAGGCTGCATTGTTGACAGAATAGCTTGTGATCTTACTATCAAGTGCAACTGGTCTTAACATAATAGAAGTATATGTCAGAGGGCTCCCTGCAGTCTCACCTGTTATATAACAATATTTATTTTTACTTTTTGCTATAAAGAATGTGGTATAAATTCCTGTAGAATCGCTACCTTTCAGAATCATCAATTCCGTTCTCTCGGCAGAGTCCTTGACCATCTAGTAACTACTACAGTCACTACATCCATCAGTACTGAAGTCATTCTTCCTGTCATCAAACTCCTCATCACTACCACCAGAGTTACTGCCATCCTGGTCACTGCCATCCTTGTCACTGCCATGCTGTGCCAGGTCAAGAATATTGTCTTCATCACTAGGATGCTGAAGTGCCAGTGTTCCACTTGCCAAGATAGCTTTCTACTTGTCATATAATGAGCAGTTATAGCTAAAGTAATATTGGTTTGTAAAAAATTATTCTGTGTACCTTTATTATTATTATGAAATATATTTTCAATTTATACTTTATAAGAAGGAAGTCTTATTGTTGTGACAAAATTTACTCAACATTTTCTTATGGAAGTCTATGTATTTTATAAGCCTAAAAGATACTTACAACAATATAGAATAGTCTGCAATTGTGATTGGTGGCTTCCTTGACTCCACAAAGCTCTAGGGCGAAGTGGACGCGGAGACGCATTTTTGACGCTTTGACGCGTCCTCCGCGGTTATCGATTTTTCCAATTTAGACGCGTGTACGCGTCAATCGGGGTTAATCGGTTAAACAACAGAACATCACATGTGTGCAATGCATGTATCATGACACACGTACATGATAGCTGAATACATCCTATAAAGCTATTCACACACACATACTGTATTTCTAGAGACGAGTCCCTTGTTTCCATGGCAGCACAGACGGCCACTCTGAGTGTTTCGTGTGTTAAGACATTATTGTAGTCATTCGATTTCTCACAGTTGAATTGCTATACATAGACACACATACACATATTCAAAATAATTATACATACAATATATAATATAATATACAATACAATGACCAGGCTGTTCCCATAAAAGTGTGCACTAAAAGGAGAATGTTAATAATGAGTTGCTGTTACTGTAGAGAAGCTAATGTCTGTCATTATGCAAGGGTTTGGAAAAGATCTGAACAGTAGGTCAACAAGGAGTACGCAGTTAAAAAATCAACAACAGAAACAAAATAAAGAGTAAGACACATATAATTATTTTATTAAATCTATATAATAATACCCATGACCAACAACAACAACGACGACGTACGTATTCATAAATAATTCATGAGCTAATGAGCTAGAACGTGCAGACACACAATACTCGTGAACTCGCGCTGAATTACCGGGAAAACCTAGACGGTGAACTGGAAGAACCATCTGTGCGTTATTTCATCTCCTTACTTGGCTGGGTGGACTGGGTGGACCAGGTGGACTGGGTGGATCAGGTGGACCGGGTGGACTGGGTGGACTGGGTGGACTGGGTGGACCGGGTGGACTGGGTGGACCGGGTGGACTGGGTGGACTGGGTGGACCGGGTGGACTGGGTGGACCGGGTGGACTGGGTGGACTGGGTGGACTGGGTGGACCGGGTGGACTGGGTGGACCGGGTGGACCGGGTGGACTGGGTGGACTGGGTGGACCGGGTGGACCGGGTGGACCGGGTGGACTGGGTGGACCGGGTGGACTGGGTGGACTGGGTGGACCGGGTGGACCGGGTGGACTGGGTGGACTGGGTGGACTGGGTGGACCGGGTGGACTGGGTGGACTGTGTGGACTCGTCGAATCTCTGCTGGATTGCTCTATGATTTCAAGGACAATCAAGACTCCCTCCTCCAAAGGACCGCCTAGCATCGAATTCAACTTGGGACCAACTGCACTCAACTATTGCTAAGAGAACTGATAACCGCCCCTCCTCAGCAAAGGATGCTCTCAGCTTCCTCAGTTCCCTTCCACCTCCAAATGAATGAAGCCAAAAAAAAAAGAGGATGTCAAATCGCTATGGTTATCTGTGCACCGCCCTCTTCACAACCTCCACCTAAATATTGTGATGGACGAAAATATAGAGAGTTCTCTCTCTGCCACAGCTAACAACAAACATGCACTTTCAATACACCTGAAGAGATCCCCCGTGATGATCGATCTTTACAAGTATTGACCACAAAGACCACTTACAACAATCAGGACTGTGAATCACCTAGTGAGTGAGCACCAATTAGGAAGGTGGCAGTGGAATTTATTTTCAAGAAAAAGGCTAAGTTTAAATGTAAATTAGATTGCAAGCAAGTGGGAGTCCACAAGCGGATATTCCTACGAGATCACCCCACCTGGCTGAGAGATCTCTGTTCTCCCACAACCCCTCAGGAAACAGACCCAGTCAGCACCGAGTCTCCGGACAACCCCTGTGCCAGTCCCACCCCTGGCCAACACCACCTGGTGTCTTCGACCACCATTCTCCCTGCCCCTGCTGGGCCTTCGCTGGCTTCTGGCCTGGGTGTTCCCCCATGCGGCCTGGGCGATCAAGCCCAGGGGGGATCTCCCTCTGTCAATGACACCTCCTCTCACCAACAATCCTCTACCCTCACCCCAAACTCAACATGTTCCCTCTCCTGCCCTGCTCCCTGCACGTGGGCTGTCGCCACTGCCACAAGCTCAGTGTGCAGAGGGCAATACCTCGGACATACCCCTGCAAGTTGGGATCAAGCAAGGATGTCCACTCAGTCCACTACTCTTTAATATTGCTCTGGAAGCCTTGTTACCAGCTCTCGATAGTAACAACAGTGGCTACACCTTCACCAATGGGTCCATTATCCGCCAACTTGTATTTGCCGACGATTTGTGCGTCCTCTCTGAGTGCAAGGAAGAACTGCAAGACTGCTTACGTGTCTTGAAGGAATTCTCAGACTGGAGCGGTTTTTATGGCCAGAACAACGAGGGAGCAGAGAAGAAATAGAGTATATGAGATCCCTGAAACCATCCATAGGTAAGGTACTCACAATGGCATGTCCTAACACTCAATACTGTGGAGGATGAGGCTGGAATACACTCCTCTCAAATAAATGATAAGTATCAAGTTTACTGATTTATGATAATCCCCGCTGTTAACGATACATGAGACAGTCCAAGCAGGTTTGGAAACAGGTACTAGTATGAAACTGACTAAATAAATAGCAATCTTTCTGGGTCTTGATACAACGACTAGAGTGGCAATATTGTAACAACTATAACCATATTGTGTCTCCCCACTATCAATGTACTAGATACTCTGCTCATATATTACACGTTAAGGGTGGCCGCACACCGCCCACGCAATTTTTACCTGGTTGGTTGCTAAGCACAATTCTGCTACTTTCTTTATTTGCAGGTACTCTACTATACTAGAACGACAAAGTACCTGCCGAAGATACTGCACACCGACTTTGGAGTGAATCTGAAGGAAATATCATGGCCCCCATGTAAAACTTTGAAACAACTTTTTGGGACGGTGCGGCAAGTTAGAGCTCCAGAATTTGGTACGCCGCTAGCCAAGATGATACTCTAGGGCAAGACAACGAGTTTTTTTCCTTTTCAATATTACTTTATGATTTTACATTTTTTCCTTTTATAAGATATTGAAAAATTCAAATTGTGGTGCCCTTCTTTTTTTGTGTTCTACACGTGTGCAAAAAATATAGTCGTTCTCATTATTTGATTCCAAGAAAAACTGGTCCAAAATTAGATACTTCTATTCCACTCGCAATTCATATGAAATAACCCCTCCCCCCCCATATCTCGTACTACGAGTACGCGAGCAATTATTTTTTCAATTAGATTGCATTGGTTCTAAAAAGAGCCCGCCTATATCAAGAGTAAACAAACATCAATACAACAATAACAAGAGAGTCCGAAGAGAGAGCAGTTTATTGGAGATAGCCAGAGGTGAATGTATTAGATCTTCGCAGCTTGAGAAGTCTTCGCTCCGCAGAAATCGAGCCTGGTGGATCCATCCGCTTGAGTTCAGGTGCGTAGAGTCCGGAGAACGGCTACTGGAAGAGAGGCAGCCTGGTGCACCTTGCCGCGTGAGCTCAGACGACGTATGGAGAGTTGCTGTAAACGAATATGAGACAACAAGAAGCTAAACTAAAACACCACAACTTCGCAAAGTATACTCCTGCTACTACTGCGCGATAGTTTCTGCTCGCGTATTATGGAATGGTGGGGTATTGGCGGGGAATCAATTAATGTCCGGATCTACAGGCAGTACGCGTTGCTATGTGCGGCCACCCTTAAACCAAATATTTAATTGCTACAAAACAGACTACACTATACAATGTTGCCTGGCAAAACCCTAGCTTCAAGTTTTGAAAAAAAAAAAATAACTGCTGATGACAGGAAGAATCAAAGAAAAAGAGCCACCACTAATGCTTGCTTCAACGTGCTTAGAAATAAACTGTGCTTGTTGTCAATTGCGAAATACCAAAACCGAAGACGTTTCAAAAACTTTTAGAAAGACTTTCTACCACTGAAGTACACCAATCAAAAAAATAAATAAATAAATAAATGAAGGGCTTAAGGAGTACCAACAACTACAACAGTGCTGCCATACACGCCCTAGAGGTTGCGATGACTCTTTCACATGTGCGGACCCCAGCAGAACACTCTCACTTACTAGATGCTCTGGAAAAGTTTGGACCATCTTCGAACATCCGTTTCTCCTAGTACGTTGGGACATAGTCATGAAAGCAAGTTGGGATAAACGAAAGAATAGTTCTCCATGATCATCCAACACGATTGGCAATACACATGCATACAACAACACTACACTGGTCTCTTTTAGCAATCCAGCCTCTCTAGATGCTTCAAACTCTTCAATTTCCCCGGCCAGCCTCCTCAAATATCCCAATCTGTATGCTCTCCAAATGGCTCATCCTCCCCATCTGACTGGTGCTCACCCCAGGACAAGCTTCCTGACCTTGCCTTGCTGAACTTGAGAGAAGAGACCCACAACATCACTCCCTCTAAGACTCCATCTCTGACAAAGTTCAGAACTTGTCCCAGTCCTCTGTTACAGTGAAGTACTGGCAGAATCAAGTGAAATCCATTACCTCGACACTTCAAGAGGTGGGAAACCCTAAGGACTAATATGACAATGGACTGAGATGCTTACCTCAGCAGTATAACTTAGTTGCTGAACTAAAGAAGTCGTGGGTTGTCGTAGCTCAGTGGTTAGAGCACTGGTGGCTAAAGCCAGGGGTCCTGGGTTCGATTCCTCGGCGACAACTAAGATTTTTTCATATTTTGCTTTTGCTTCTCTTCAGACCCCACTCATCAGAAGATAGCGACAGTGACCCTGCTCCTTTAAGTGAGAAAGTTTCAATCTAACTTCAGCCTGGTCAAGCGGTGACTGATTTTCCACGGTTCATTCCAATAAAATGAAATATCGCTTGCATCTACCAGTCTCACTGCTGCTGAAGTTGACTCAGACTCATCAGAAGACCTGCTCCTGAATTGGACTAATGTTTCACTTCAACCCATGTGCACACCATTTTAACATTACATTGAACATGAGTAAAAAATAAAATACATAAAAAAGCACTAACATGTAATTGCATGCTTTTGGTGCCAGCACTAGACCACCGTGCCACGCCTTCATTCTGGATATACATTACTAGTAGTTGCAGCGTGTAGGAAGTTGTTTTGGTAAAGGGTGGGGTTGCACCTACTTTTTGTTGTTATTTTTCAGTACACGACACAGGACATACCAGTAAGCCAAGACTTGGTAGTATGTAGGACGACTTTTACCGTACAGCCTCTGCTTGTAAGCAATCTTCATTAACCTTTATCCAAACTCAAGTTCACCTGTGGTGAGTCTCACAAATGAGACCCTAAAGAAGGTATTTATAATAACACACACTAAGAGGTCACAGTACATTGAACTACCTACTATGCAGATATCGCCCGAAACAAGATGGCCAATTGAGTTTGTTCATGACTAGAAACTCTTCCTCATAGGAAACTCTTCATGTGAACCAGTTTCACAAATTTTGATCGATTAACAAAGACAAGATAAAAATTCATAAGATCATGCAGGGGATATTGGAACTCCAATTATCTATTAAAGATAGTTTCTTTTCATTTCTTTTGACTTACTAAGATGCCAGATGAAATTTCTTTCCAGTGTGAAGACGAAGACCTCCAGTTGTGCTTCTCTACTCGTGTGAAGATAAAAAATATATTTTCATTTATTTATTTGTTGTTTTGTAGTAACTAGATATACAATCTTCATTAACTATATATTGTGCTGACTTCTGCTACTGCTCTTTACTGGATTATAAACTAAATAAGTGGGGCTTCATTAACCCACAGAGCACATGCGCGATAGGGTTACAGCAGTCTATTCTGTCACTCTGTCAACAGCAGTTCTCGAAGATGGCGGACTTTTATGCCTTGAGAGAAGAGGAATTCAGACTAGATGACAATTTCAGTCCCTTTAATTTTGCCACTTATTGTAATTTCGATCTCGTTTTAGAGAAAACGAGAGAAAAGACAGACACTATGGTGAGTGCTGCTATATGGACACGCCCACTCATTCGTTTTGTCTGCCATTTAGAATCACACGTGCTCACGTGAGCGCACAAAATTTACCATGCCCGGTTCAAATTTGCTACGTGCGTTCTATAGTTCCAGTGCTAGTTTGTCTGGCGTTGGAAAGTCTCTGCTGCTGGAGGTGTGCTTCTTTAACAAACTGTAAGTACGTATGCCCGCTCTACAAAAAGTGACCCTTAAGTGTTCGTGTAACGTGCATGTCAAAAAGTCCAAATGTTCCTGTGGTTAAATTGTTTCTCTGCCAAGCCAAGGATAATACTGAAGCAAGAGAATAAATAGTCCTCAGAAAGTTGTAAAAAAACCCTATGACTGAGTGTCAAGCACACAAAAGAGCTTTAGGAAGTGTGGATCAGTCCCACTACAACACACATTCTAACTAGCTCAAACACATGCATGTGCACACACACACACACAAACTTACTAAATACAGTGAACTCACGCACAAAATCCTCCCTCTCCCTCATCCCACCAACCAACCAACCAACCATCCATCCATCCATCCGTCCACTCACTTCTTTGTCAAAGCCAGGTTCATTTCGGTAAGGTGTGGCATTCATGAGCGACTGAATGGATATGAGCACGCTGCGGAGGTTCTGTACTGCAGACCATCCCGGTCCCTGCCATGTCCTGGAGGAAGAGAGAGAGAGAGACTCATCAAAAGATGTCATGAATTTTTACCAGCACATATGTACTTGCGAGAAAAATTTATCATTTAGGGAAAGATTTTTTTTGTTTTGTTTTTTTTGGAATAATTGACAAGTGATACCCTCTAGGGTACATTACAGAAATTGTGTGTGTGTGTGTGTGTGTGTGTGTGCATGAGTACAGATAAAGTGTGTGTTGATTGTGTGTGTGTTTTAGTGTGTCTACACGTGTATTTGTGTTTGTGCGTGGAAGAGGGCTGAACCCCTAGCACCTGTTTTCATATTTAATCCACAATCTACAAAACTTAGGCCTGCAAATTGATCAGTTATGTTCACAGAATACATACCAACACATACACGCACACAAACTGCAAATTATCATACAGTTAATTTAACTGACTTCGTTGACAAGGCAGTCAACACATAATGATATAATATATAGTATTTATTACATGAGTCAGAGTGTGATATGGTGAAATGTTTCATGAGCAGGCTAATTTATTTTCACGAGCCAAAGGCGAGTGAAAATAAAGCCTGAGAGTGAAATATCTAGCCATATCACTCTGCTGAGTGTTTATTCCACACTAGATATCTTCACTAAAAAGTAGTTTCTTTTTTTTTTTTGTTTTGGGAAAAGGCTGGGTAGGCTCTCCACTAGAGTAAAGGTAGCTGTAAAAACCCAGAAAACTTGTACGCCGGCCCGGTTGCTATAAACTACTCTGATAATGAGCTTGTGCAATACAGCCATGAGATATCACTTTGTGATATCGTGAGATATCTCACGGGTCACGTACCTAAAAATATCATTGTGAAGATATCTAGCGTGGAATAAATAAATATATATATATATGTATTATATATATATTAAGCTTGGTGTTCAGGCAAGTATCACAAGCAATGATATAAGTTTTACATAATTAAGGGAGCCGTTTGAAGTGGAAAGGGTGAGGGGAGGATAGCTCAAGGCGGGGCCCATAACCTGTATCGAACCACATCTTGCATATACATACAGCACACACATGTACACACCCTCACCCCAGTATGCTCAGACACACACATGTACACACCCTCACCCCAGTATGCTCAGACACACACATGTACACACCCTCACCCCAGTATGCTCAGACACACACATGTACACACCCTCACCCCAGTATGCTCAGACACACCATTCCGTTCTGGTAAAGGTTCGGATTAAACCTGACCGTTCCACCGCCGGTTGTCAGCAACTTCACCCGCGGGGGCTTCAGGGGGTAGTTTGGGGGGTACCGTAAGAAAAAATGGAACAGCCCTCCCTCGTATGGCGTGTCAGATGGTCCAGTGATGATAATATCCAACTGAGACACAATGGAAGGAACAAAAGAGAATAAAATTCAACTTCACTTTCATTCAAACATAAAAAAAAACTGTTTTTATGTACTTTGCTATCTGTGTAAACTTAGTGGTTCTATTCCAAATGTTAATTAGATGTCATTACCCAGGAGTTGTGTTCAATTACACAGGAGTACAAGTTTCTCATGCAAAGTAGAACTAAGAACGATAACAGGAAATTTTTTCCTTTTAACTGCCAATATTGTTAATTATAACTTAACCCAAAGTTTCGACTTATTGCCGGAGTCCTCTTCAGGGGTCAACTGAGGTCGAACTCTTCATGGTGATATAATAACACAATTTAAACAACAAGATTTTTGGAGGGTACACTTACTGTTTATTATATCCTGGAGGGTGATTTGCACGCAGCTTGGACAAGTTATCTAATAAGATCTTTCTGCCATAGCTCTCAAATGACAACAAGAAATCCCATCTATGCTATTCTAGCTATCACTTTAGCCAAGAATTTACAGTATGTGGAAATCCGTACACATTTCTAAGATGGGCACTATCTATGTGTGTCCCAATTAGTGTATTCAAAACCACCACAAAGATAAGCTAACTATACATGCACCAAAATCGTATCAGCAATTACAAGAGGGTGTGGCATGTGAAGCACAATGAATATTGCAAACAATGATCTGTACTAGGGCTTAATAATTTATAAATCATTTCAATGGATTCAACAGGTCAAAATGAGAAGTATAGATTATTATAAGTATATACATACATGTATAGGTCAAATCCACAAGTTGAACCATACATACTCTGCATCACATTTTATGTAGCACTGGTCATATCCAAGACCAAAGACAAAACAAACTTAGGCCATCACTCAAAACACATTCTACATTCATTCATATTTTCCAATATACTACTTACTGTTGTCAAATTTTCATCCCTTGGAAGGACACATATTCCTGAAGGAGGGTCCTCACAGACTACTTGTAAGTCTCTAAGCATACACAGCAACGGGCACTAATTTATATATGGGGTAAAGTCAACTTTTGAAACATTATACCTTTTAATTCTGACCATTGTTTCCCTGCTGTAGGACTCACCCTGCCAGTCTTCAGACTTTAAAGGGTCCCACTGAGGATAGGTCGGCTTAATTTTCTTTTCTGCCATTACCTATAACCTTACACAACACTGAACATCACTGCTAATATAAATAAGCAAGCAAGCCAGCTATAATTGAGGCCGCATAGTATACGGCGATTCGTTCCACATCCTCAAAGGGTGCGACGTTTAATAAATCGCCACCGGTGTAGTCGCCGTGACACGCCCCCTGCTACTGATTTCACGTGAACACGTACGTACATCACGACCAAATGGGCGGAGTTAGAGCTATCGCCAGTTTTAGTGTCTTTCCCACCGCCCTCCCCCACTTTAACTTCCATTCTACGTGAATAAAAGTCAAACGGTGCTCTCGGAATTTTGTCGAATACTGTAGGCGATTTAGTGTTAAAACCAGCTGTATATCTCCGCCAAAAATGGTAGGGAACCTCGAGATTAGTAGAACTACCGAGGCTTTATTTATTTGTGTGTGTATGTGTGTGTGATACAGGATAGTCTTACTGAAGATCAATCTGTAGGTAAGCCAGTGTTAGTTTCTAAGTCACGCTCAATAATGAGTAATTTCTAGTCTGTCTTATCTTGCTATGTGTATAGTGTTTGTATACAATTCAGTTGGTCTAGAAATGTGTGACCACAACAACAACAAGGGTTGGTAAATTTCCCTGTTTGGTATATCACATCAGTTAACACCTTGTCATAGATATGTTTCTGCTCTAGTTTCAGTAGGTAGTGGCAGGAATTATAACCGGTTCATGTGTATCCCTTCACCAAAGCTAATAATTTGGTTCTCTAAAGTTGACATACAAAAACTGCTACCATAACTAAATATTTCACTATGAGCATTCACTACAAGTCGTTAAGTAGCGTTTCAGATTCTTCCGTATCCCATGTTTCTCCCACTCATGTACCTCGTATGTTCGGGTAAGGAAATGAAGCAGTTTTAGTGAGAGGTAATAGTTTGGTAATTTGTTCTTGTGCAAGTTTGGGTGTGTGAGTGTATGTAGTGGTGGCTATGACAATAAATGATAGAGTAAACAGTTGATATGTGAACGGGTCAGTGATCCTCGTGTGTGCAGGCCCATTAGCTACACTGGAGGAACAAACAACATTCTTGGAAACTGAGCTTTCATGTGCATCTTCTTTGTGCTGAAGTGAGGATTGGGAGATTAGATTTGACTGAGTCAGTTTGTACTGGATTGGTATAGAGTTTGGTGAATTTGTTCTTTGTGGGTATATAGGGACACGCAATGAGAGCACAAGTGCAGTATAACTGACCTATTTCCTATTGCAATATGCCTTAAATACCTCTTCTGCCATTACGGTGAATAGAAGTGTGATCAGATTATATCTCACCATCTTCTTCTCTAGCTTGCAGTTTCAAAAGCTGTTTGCATTAATAAAAGCAAAAGTTTCATTTTATATATTTATTTTTAACATACAATGTCACTACATAGGAATAAGTCATTTCTCCGAACAAACACAAAATCTCTGCTTTGTTTCTGGCTAGACATTTGAGATAATATAATCTTACTTCCTACTTTTCATGTTTATCATTTTCCCCCGTCTATCCTGTGAAGGCACACACACACTGGGAATATTAGCCACATGATTATGGTTGAGAGAACAAGATAGCAAGGAAGCGTGTAGAGTTACAAGAGCTTGTGGGATCAGACCTACTGAGCATGCGTGCTAAGTGGAGGTGCATTCCAGTGGTTTGGTTCAAGTTCTGTATTGCCTTACATGGTCAAACTTAGCTCCAGAAACCTCAGGCCAAGCAAGAGAGAGAGAGAGAGAGAGCAGTTGTTCAGCTGGCTGCCAAGTAGCTCTGTTGGTGGGCCTAATTTGCGTTTAGGGTATAGTTTGGACTCCAGTGTTAATTGCTGGTGTGCTTGGGTCTCTGCCTTTGTATGTACACAGGCTTTGTTAACCTTGTCAAAACACTTTTTATGGTGAGGTACATACATATTGATATGGTGCAAGTCTAGTACATTGATAGTGGGGAGACACAATATGGTTATAGTTGTTACAATATTGCCACTCTAGTCGTTGTATCAAGACCCAGAAAGATAGCTATTTATTTAGTCAGTTTCATACTACCTGTTTCCAAACCTGCTTGGACTGTCTCATGTATCATTAACAGCAGGGATTATCATAAATCAGTAAATTTAGGGAACATATTCGGTGAAGTGAATAATGATGGAGAAGGCAAGGACAGATGGGAAGAACAAGGGATTATATTGGCCTTACGACCCGACCCCTAGCTAGCACATGTTCACATCCAAGTAATGCATTTGGACTGTCAATCTTAATGTGGTACTCCAGGAGACTCCCTGGTGGGACATTTGTAATTGAGTTTATAAGCAGGCAATAATTTCATTATCTGGTGGAGAATTCAGTTTGCTTACAGCCGAGTTAATTCATTTAAGTTAGTTCACATTTCTGACCTTTCCTTGAAGTATGATCACCATCATGCACTTAATAATGCTACACATGCCCTGTAATGTGTGTGTGTGTGTGTATTCATTGTTTATGGTGAGCTCAATATAATTGTGTGTGTGTTTCAAGAATATCGTGATGCCTTCGTCCTGTTTGACAAGAGAGGCGACAACAAGATAGACTCACAGCAGATTGGAGACGTCATGCGAGCACTCGGTCTGAACCCCACGGAGGCGGAGATTAAGAAGGTGCAACAGGAAATGGATCCATCAGGTGAGTCATTATCACCTCGTCTACTGGATGGATACGTTCGACGTCTTTGTCTTATTGGTATCTATTGATAATCTAAAAGTGTTAATTGTCAACGGAGATACTCTTGTTGTCTCTATTCTTTTGTATTGCTTCACTGAACTCTGAAGTAATTGATGCAGATAGCTAATGATAGTGGTACACTAAGGAAGACCTCCAGCTGTAACTTTACAGAACAGTAGCAATGTGTTCCAGCCAAAATAGTTGAAGTGTTCCAAATAGTTTTTATTACTAGCTCCTATTTTCCAACTATTGCACACTTAAACCAGTGATGACATTACGCATGTGTTCAAGCCAATGGGTCTACTCCATGGAAAGTTTCATTTACTTGTGTATTTATAAACTTACATTAAGGATAAGTTAGCAGAGTTTACTGAAACTCATTAAAAAAAATTCTACATGCTTTCTATTCTACGTTGGTTTCACAAAATAGAAAGTGTTTTGAAGTAGAAACTATGACCTTGACGTTATCTTACCGTGTGAGTGCAATGCCTCTACTACATGCATGTCACAATAGATACTTCATGAGTTAGTATGATTAGAAATTAAATTAAAATGGCATAAAAAGTATTTTGAACATTTGCTCTATTGTACGAAGATGTGACTTCAAGCACGCACACACACACACACAGTGATTAATTGATTACTATACTACCAGTGGGATAAATGCTTAGCTTAAAAGGTCACTTTCAAAATACATTCTCACTCCATTACAACATCTCTAAACATCTTGCTAGTCATCTAGAACATACAACACACATTCTTGTTTTGTTGTTGTTGTTTTTCTTATCCAGGCAACAAAAGAGTAAGTTTTGAGGAGTTCCTTCCAGTGTACCTATCCTGCCAGAAGAAGAAGGATGAAGGCTCAATGGAGGACTTTATTGAGGGTCTGAAAGTGTTCGACAAGGAAGGCAATGGTTTCATCAACTCAGCAGAACTAAGGCATGTCCTGACATCTTTAGGTAAGTTGTCATTTAGTCAAGCCTGTGGCTACTGAAGATAGCTTATTTTAAGCTTATGGGTGTATGTGAGCTTGTTTATGTACTACGCTTGTAGTGGTAAAATTATTTATTAGGTACTGAACAGAGCCTGATAACTGTTGCCACAAAGAAAATGCATTAAAGTAAACAGGATGTGGCTTAGGGCAATATTTTTCCATATCACCTGTGTTCATAGTTATTACGTCCCCCTAGGTTATACCGTGTTACCAAGGTATTCGCACATGAGCAGTACCTAATAAATTTATTATCCATTGGACACCCGAGAATATCACTCGTCTGATTGGCGGTATTTACGCTTGTGCCTGCGGCACTCGCGTAAATACTAAGCCAACAGACTCGTGATATTCTCCTGTATCAAATGAATAATATATATATATATATATATAATTGTAGTATTATAGTATACATATATATAATGCTTAGGCATGCTAATGGCTCTATTTTTCCTTAAACACTTATCATGAATCTGCACAGGGCAGCATTCAATTCCTTCCTACGGTCCATTGTTCTTGACTATCTGTTTGTGTGTATGTGTGTATTCAGGTGAGAAGATGACAGATGAAGAAGTTGATGCCTTGCTGTCTGGAGTGGAGGACAACCAGGGACAAGTCAACTATGAAGGTAAACACCCGGCAGAGGATAGAGAGAGAGAGAAGGGTGTGTGTGTGTGTGTAAGAAGGGAGACTAGAATACGCTGACACAGAACTAAATTGGCACATTTTATTAGAGGCCATTTTCTCAAGTGAATGGCACTGTTACATCTGTATAGTTCTAGCACTATTTGAGTGTGCATTTTCCTGTAATTTCTGGTGAGGGTTATAAAGTGTTGATTGGAAGTCACTAAAGTGGGCGGTACTTTATGAAAATATGAATTGATCGCAAATTCCGTCCTAGCGTTGTTTTTTAATGAGGTTTAAATTTCTTACGTAATATAGTCACAAATTTTGTTCTATCATTGTGTCTAATGTAGAGTTCATCAAGATAGTGATGGCTGGATGAACTACACTATTCACGTCAGCCCATTCATAACTTTCTGCTGCCTGCTTAACCACATTAGATTGGAATTACTAATCTTTTAGCTTCTTTTTTTGTTTCAACTTTTTTTTTTCTAATTATCAGCATGAAATGGTCACATTTTATTTCTAGTTCTAGTATTTTTAATTGGATGTCAGATAACACTTCACTTTGAGTGTGTATTATGAATGTGTGAAGCTGTATTATAAACGGCATGCTATTATAATAGTATAGCACTAACAATTTTGATATTGGGCTCACTTATTTCATGCATTCTATTTTTATACACTAAATTTTATACTAAATAACCAGAAATTTAAAGCTTAGTTTTCAGATTGTATGCTCATCTTTCTATCTAAATAATGCCCACTTTCTATTGAGCAAGTGTGTTCTTCACTTGTCTATCATGCCACCAATTTTTTTTAGTTATTCAGAAGGGAGTCTATGTAATAGTTAGAGCATGCGCGCTTAGGTACTGGTGGATTTAGTGCACTAAATCCACCAGTACCTAAGCGCGCATGCTCTAACTATTTTAGATCCCGTTTACGCATGCCCAGTTGCCACTAGCAACTTTGTTTATCAGCATTTTCGCAGAAATGGCTAAAGGCAAAAAATAGTGCACACTTACCAAGTTAGTACACCTAGTAACAATATAGCAACGGAAACTAAGCATACGAACATTTCACAGTAACTGCTTTTGTCTGCTAAAGTAGTACCTTCAACCTCACATCCTAGCTAAGATGAAATTGAGGTAGATACAATTCTCTCCAAATATAAAAAGGGAGTGAAAAACCGTTAAGTTTGCAAGTATTCGCTTTATTTGATGAAGGTATATAATAATGCAAGATTACCTGCATTTTCTTTTTATCACGTATTTGAATGGCACTGGTGTACACAAGTCTGTGTCTAGTTTAAATTATGTAACGTGTGTAGTGATTTTGATATGCATGTTTAATTTAACGACACTGTTCACACCCACCCATGAATGAATTCTGTAATTTCTATTTCAATGAATTTTTCTATAAATTTAGTGTCATTGTAAGTGAATTTTTGTAAACTCATCTGTACATAGGAACTTTTGAGAGGGATGGCAGATTAGACCAAGAGTTTGTTTGAAATCAATTACAGTGAGCCATCTAAACGACAATTTGATGTTTTGATGAAAACATTGATAAACCAAAATAAAGATTGCTTTAGCTACTACAAATTGTTATAAATCACGAGTTTACAAAGACTTTTCTTTTAATGTTGTATTAAATCGTGTAAAACCAACTTACACTGTTACTACAGCTACTCCACTTGATGCCAGCAACACTTCTTTCTGTCACTCTTACTTCATATTGTACACATTCCACTAATGAGGTGTTATACTTACGAAAGGGACCAATTAGGTAAATTATGCCGTTTAAATACCATCAGCAAAATATTAACCATTATTTTTCCAGCTTAAAATAGTATGTTTGGTTGTTCTTTTCTTACTCGTCTGAAATTGAACGAGATGAAATAATAAGCACTAAATAAGTTTATGTAAGTGGCACTTCACCAAATTGATCCTTTTCCTAAATATAGCTAGTTGTGTGCAGTTTCACTGGAAAGATCTTAAAGTGTACATTTAGTAGGCTGTTTTACCATGTCCATCCTTTCCATATCAGCTTGTCCTAAGCAAATTGCTCCCAATTGCAACATATTTGATGTGTCGCAATGCAAAACTAAATTTAACCCCACAGAATTCTGAGCATGTGCGAAGTTCCTTCACGGCAAGTTCCACCACAACTGATGCAGTTTACCTAAAAATTAAACACAAAAAAGGTTACAAAAACTATTCCTCTTTATGACTTTCTGCATGGTACTTCTTTCAAGCTAGACACTGTAATTATAGATCACATAAAATTTATCCTTTTACAAATGAATTACAAAATCACATAACTACCCATGAATGGTCCAAACCAGTCCCAGTGTAATGCAGAGTGCAAGATCTCACACATGGGGTAGAATCTGGCAGAAAAAAGATAAAAACAACAAAAAGGAAGCAAAACAAATAGTTATTTGATACAAAAACAACATTATTCTTGCTGTTTGATGCTACCTACCATGTCTAGATAAGATTACATAGTCAGTGGTGCAGAAAAGTGGGAGGAGACTTGACAGGGTGTTGCCAGGGGGTGGGTCTTAGTGCAGTGCATCAATTTGAAGTTGCAGATTACGTTCAGAAGTGAAGAAATTGAAATTTGTTAAGATTGTGCTGCCTGTTTGCTACAGTGCTGACACAGTTCTAGCGACACTATATCTTTGGCGACGTGTAAACATATTCCGCCTTTGGTTGCTGCTATCTTCACCTTCTTACAGCTGCTGAGTTCCTCAGACTCGTTGGGTCGCTTTCTGAACGAACTGGTCAATTTGACTTCCGGGACTTTGGGAATGTTTGTGATTAAAGACGCCAATACACTATCGTTAGCCAAGACGCTCTTCAAGTATAGTACTTCAGCTTGAAGTTTGTTTGCTTTGGTCTGGAACTCACGACATTTGGTCCTCAAAACCACGTTCTCCGTTTTTAGTAAATAGCGCTCTTTTTCAAGGTCTTCAACATACTTCTTTTTCTTGATTCTGTTCTGGCGAGCTGCTTCAGCATTCTTCTTATTCTTATCTAATTGAACCTTGCCGAGTTTGTCTACACTTAGCTTTGAAAGAGAATCATCAGCTACTCCGTTCATTAAGTTCTCCACAAATCTCTGACTGTCAGAAAACGGGGAAGTCACGCTGCTGCCTCCGTATCCCGACTCCGCGCCAGTGCTGTATTCTGAGAAAGGAGAATACTGTGGAGATACATTCCCAAAACATGAATAATCTGGGGCATCCAGGAGGTTCAATCCCTCCTCTAAACTCACGCCACCTTCGCTAGACCCGAACGTAAAAGAATCCAATAGTTCGTAAGGATCCGTAGCTGCTCCGGTGACGGACCCGCCCTGGCAACGTCTTCCCAACTGCTGATTCCTGCCATCATCTTGCTCTTCAGCCGGAATGGAATTTCCTGTAGACAACAGAGCCATACTTGTGGCAATGACAAAGAAAAAGAAAAAGAGAGACAGAGAATATTATTACCAAATAATAGAAAAGAAAGTTCAACCGCGAGCTATCGGTTCTTAGCCAACACGAGTAAAGGAGGAACTAAGGACTACAGAAACTATACTTCTAAAAATGGCTACCACTATTTATACTAAGGGCCGCAAACGTCTCACTGACGTTTTCCACTCTGACTCAGCAAAACGTTCTATAAACGTTGTCCGTTTTTAATGCGCATGCTTGTCAATGACGTAATTATTAACGACACAAAAACTCTATTTGCTGACTTAGCAAACTAACTAGAAAAGAAAATGGCAATGCGTTTCGGTTTATGTGACTTTTCCGCTCTACGATGCTTCTTGGTTGTCCTCAACACATTCTATATAGTAAGTGTGATATGTCAACACAATTACTGTAATAGTTGAGACCCCAAAGGGTGTACATGAAGAAAGAAAATAGTATGTAGCTGCAGATTTGTTAATACTGTGTCAATTCCTTGTCACAGTCTTAATTTATCAAAGGCTCTGTTTAAACTAAGCACTTCAATTCGAGTAATATTAAGACCAATGTGCCATTCTATTCACAATACTAGTTCTATTTGGTGCATCCTAATACACAGAAGTGTGAATTGTCTGGTCTGCTAGAGCAGTCTTCATCGAATAAGGAGAGGGTATTAATTAGTTGATCAACGTGTAGTAATTGAGAGTCGTCATATGTTATTGTGTTCAAACATAAGCATTAGTAACACTAGGCACTGCGTGGCAAAGCATAGTAGAGGTCCTGACTGTACATATGTTTGTCACCATTTGGTGACTCGTTACTGCTTTTGCAGTCAGTCTTAGTGATAGACTAGCAAGTGCCCTGCCATACTGTAGCATTTGATGTACTAACTTTTGTGAATCAGGAATGGACTAGCAAGTGCCCTGCCATACTGTAGCATTTGATGTACTAACTTTTGTGAATCAGGAATGGAGTAATGGAAGGTTATTTTCTCTAGAACTTGGTTGAGTCTGCCATTTTCTCACTTAGTATCTTGACCCAAGTATTCATAATACACACACCAACGTCATCGGTACTGACGACACTTTACCAACACGACTAGGCTTTATTCATGAAATGAATATACACACGATCGTTGTCGCTACTGAAGAGCTTTACAAACCCAGCTCAGCTAATAACCAACACTTTTGTCGTCTCTTTTTCTCACTTTTCTTGGCCCACGTATTCATGGATGTTGTGGTCACTGATAATACTTTACCAACCAAACTCGGCGAATAAATTATTCATGAACACACACCTTCATTTTTGTAACTGACAGTGACAGGTAAGTGTGTTATTAACCATTTCAATTGTTACATACAAATAGTAAGTACATGTATTGAAATTGGAACAGGACTGCTTTTCTTTCCATATCAATTCCAAATTCTTTGACAGAAGTTTCTATGAATTTGAATGAAGTACATATTTAACACCTAACTAGATTAGAAACTTGCACTAAAAAAATCGAGTAATCTCAACTGAACCGTTGTAGTTGTAATTAAACCTGGCAGCAATCGTCCTTAAATGTATTACATAACTGAAACTTCTTAATAACTTACCTTGTGTCTCCTAAATTGACTCTAAAGTGTTTGCCTGGTCTCCCTCTTTTGATGGACTATTTACAACATATCCACAATAACATAGCATTGCCTTGTTATCGAATATAATACATGTGATACGTATTTGTTTTATTTACAGGCTGTCGCATTTTTCTTGGTGGGTGTGGTTATTGCTGCACGCACATTGGCATACAACTTTGGTGTTGAAGTTTCCATTGGTATAGCCATAGCAGCTGCTTTCCTGTTCTGTGTGGCTATCGTGGGACTGGTGGGAGTCCTGAGGCACAATCAAGTGGTTATGTTCTTCGTATCCTTACAGTTGTTTGTGTGTGCGTGTGTGTCTGGGTGGGTGGGTTAGTGTGCAGGGTTTGATACTGAATTTTCGGGGGTAATATTGTGTGTTTGATAAACTTTGAAATATTATTACACATGCAGCAATTAACCAAAAAACGGATTATCTCATGAATCCTATTTAGTGCATATTTATAGTGAAAATTAGAGGCAATTTGAGTTTATCCCATAAATAAAGCATCCTCTATGTTACAGAAGAAATAATTTAATGTACATTGAAATGAATGATTGACAAAAAATGTTTCTACAGTTACATTGAGTGCTCTGGTTGTGCGCCAATGACATCCTAATGTTCGTATCAGCAGTGGGTGGAGGGGTGGGGGGTGAGTCCCAGTTTTCAGTGTCCCCTTTTCTCCCCTGTATCAAACACTGGTGTATATATTGTTGTTGTTGTTGTTTGTTGGGTGTGTGTATGAGTGTTTAGTTGCTGGGTATGGGTATATTCTATGGAGTAGTGACAGTGTGACTGAAAGGTATAGATAGAGTGGCCTTCTGTCATGCTGTCTATCCATGTATGTGGGTGTGTTGGTGATTTAGGCGTATCTTTTTAGTTCATATAACATATTATAATGGATGTACATGTATAATTGTAGCACATACAGTGTAATGATTTTAAAGACCCCCTTACCCCATATGGTTATATCATACAGTACTAGTGGTGTGCTTGAGCACAAATGGCGAGCGAGCCTTAAACTACACTATTGTTATATTCAAACTACTAAAATACAGTTGAGTTGTTAAATTACGCATATACGGTAAAGGGGATTCAATGCCATAAGTAACCACTCCCTTCAACTGTTTGAATTGAAAAAGAAGCAACAAAATCAAGTCACGTTATTTAAAATTTTCTTTGTGATATTCTTAATAGTAGTTGTAACGCATAATACTTTCACACAACTGAACATACCTACGCAAGACTTACCTTCGTGGTTCGTCTAGTGGACAATGAATTGTCAAGTAAATGCTGTTGAGTAGTGCTTATAACTGTGACAAATAGGGTATTAACTTACCACCGCCACTAACTCGAATAGAAGTGGAGCACCCAGCACCCGCAAAACAATTCAAAGCGGTAAACAATTCAATTTCTAAGGTGATACGGGTAATGGTCGCTAAACCAGAGGATTCTGTTTAGTGAAGTTTGGGACGGGGTCGAACGCCGAACAAACACAAAAATACGGAGGGTCAAAATACAAAATGACATACATACGTCCAAACATATATATAAATAAATAAACAAACATCCCCGATGTTCAATTGTGTTACCCCTGTAAGTGTCTCGCTCGCTCGCCGATGAGTATATTATATATGTGATATCAGCAATGATTTCAACTATTTCAATATAACAAGGTTTTATGGATGAATATACTAATAGTTCGTTATATCGGTAAAGCTTATATAATGTTTCATTTACTACTACATGAACAAGTGGATATGTCCTTAACAATGCTCACCAGTACATGGTGTTCTTAGGCTTGGCCGGGGTATTGCTATTTTCTCTGTCGGTCGCCGCTCTGGCTGTCCCGGAGAACTACACGAACGATGTGTTCAGCAAAGCATGGACTTCTTTATCGTATGACTACAAGTCCTACATTCAGGACAGTCTGAACTGCTGTGGCTTCTCCAGTGATGACCAGCTGTTAGTGCAGACTTCATCGGATTCAACCAAGTACTGTTCCAACGGCCACCCCAGGTGCAACTCTACTACTTTACTGGAGGTATGTGAGGATTGGTGGGGGGCTGTAATTTGTACTTTGGATGTTTAAAGATATGATCAAAGATCACTTGCACATAGTAATGGACATTTGAGTTGTAAGGAAGCTTGAGTCAACATAGTCACAACGATGAACACTTTTATACATCGTTAAAATATATGAATTACACAGCAAGTATCCCACCACACAGTGGTGCTTGATATTATAAATTATGAATGCAGTAGCATAGGTTATTTTTTATCTGTTCTTATTATCCTCTACTATTTGATTGAGTTACATCCAGTTTCCCTCTCCTGCTCTCTTCCTGAGTCATTCTAACTCTTTGTAAACTTCCTCTATTTAACTCTTTCTTCTTGAGTCATGGATTCCTTTCTCCTTTTTGTCTATCTCTCCTGCTTCTCAGGCTCTATGTCCTTCTATTCATGATTGCAGACTTAGGCATTGTGAAGCTATAGCCTTCTCTGTCCGTTCTTCACTAGTTTCACCTGCCTTTTAGTTACAATTAATCCCATCGTAAGACACTTTACCCATTCAGTTGGAGGCAACACTTTACCAACCGGGATCAGATCATGAATTCATGAATACACACCGTTGACGTTATTGACACACAAGCGTATCATTATATAGATGATCGGAAGAAGATATGTGTAATGGGCTATATATGAACAAATTGATGTAATCTATTTTTCACCTCTAGTTTTTTGTTTTTGTTGTTGTTTTTAATCAAGTATAGTCCATTCAATCGAAAGTTAATTTATCCCCTTTTAAAGTCTCACTAAGTAGAAGTATAATTGCCTTTTAAGAGCACACTGATGAGAGGTTGATGCACTCTTTGCAGCTCTCACAATACTTATAGTAGTCCACTGTGATGGGATACATTTGGTGGTTGACAAAGTAAGTTCATCTGTTTAGATCTGCTGTGCTAGCTTGCTTTACAAGGCCCAGACTCTTAAGATTCATTCATTGCTGAAATAGTTGGCAGTCCATCTACATGATTGACGGGAACACGGCTCCTAAACATTGAGTAGTAAAAAAATAGTAAACAAGAAAAGGCAGTACCACAACTTGGTCACCTCAGCTTGATTGAACCACAACTTGGTCACCTCAGCTTGATTGAACCACAACTTGGTCACCTCAGCTTGATTGACATAGTGTAACGTCAAATACAAATTCAGTCCAAATATTTTTTAATACTTTGGTTTGTTGGGGTTTTTTTATACCACAAACAGAAAATAAAATGATAATGTAAGTAATGTCACACCTCTTGACATTTTTGCAAAAGAGAAATGTCAACTGCTAAAAAAGTACAGAAGTAACTTTTGTGTGTTACGGTTGTATTCTGCTATGTGTAAATACAGACATGATATCCTAGTTGCCCAGTCTTACCCCCAGAAAATTCAAGTGGGGGCATTTGGCCACACCCATAATCACACCATTTTAAACAATAGAATAGTATATCATTATCATGTGTTCATAATTATGGCTTTAGATGTGAAAATTCAGGCCAGCTGGAACCGTTACTATGGGTGGGCTGTGACGTTTTATCTAATATAGCTACTTTATTTCCTTTTTCTTTTTTTCCTTTTTTTCCTTTTTTTTTTTCTTTCAAAATTAGGTGTAGTAGCCAGCATCAGAGTAGGTGCTAGCCTGCTTTGAGGGAACCACTGCAACCATACCGAGCTAGCTGTGTTTATCAAGACCTTTGTTAAGTTGTTTAACAACTTCTTACTTCTTACCCTTAGTCCACCATATAAGATAAGCACAATAGGAGGAGAGATAAACTGACTGCAGAAATGTATAGCAATATAAATAGTACCAATTTTCAATTGGATGAATTATTTTGCAGTATTAATGTTTCATTCAGTCTGCCAGTAATTTCCTCTTTTTTTTTTTTTTTTTTTCTTTTTTTCTTCCCCTTGCCCCACCCCCCTTTTTAAATTACCTTTCTGCCCCTTTCTATAGAATTGCTGCAAGGTACGGAATGAGTCTTCAGTGTTGTTCAATGTAACTGACGTTTGCTACCATGAGGTTCCCCTGTTCTGCCCGGAGTGTCAGCCATGCAATGGCAAGTGGCATGGATCTGTCATGGCTGGTATGAAGACAGCCGGGGCACTTGGACTCATCTTCAGTTTGACACAAGTAAGGGAGGAGAGAAATTACATTTAGCAATAAATCCATGCTTCGATCACCTTTTAACATTTACTTGAAACTATTTATAGTCACACCTCTGCAGGGTTTTCGGTTCACAATTAAGAGGTTGTTTGCCTTTAAGAGGTGATAAGCAATACATTTTCTGTTGGAGGGCACACGTGATAAGTTTTAGTTGAAACTATTTATAGTTAAACCTCCGAAGTGAAACATCTGGGACCAGGGTTTGTTTTCTTTAAGAGGTGATAAGCAATACATTCTCTGTTGGAGGGCACAAGCGATAAGTTCACTAAATAGAGGTAATTAGCTCATTCTAAGAGCTCACTATCTAATGTCCCACTGTAAATGTAAGATGCGCATGTGTTTCTTGTGTGTGTGTATAACTTTAATTATAAATTCACTATTGGTAACTGCAGGTCATAGGAATAGTGCTGACAGTGCGTTTCAGAGACCTCAAGGACCCAAATTTCAATCCCGGAACCATCCTATAGTTTCTATGGCAATGTGGCACATTGGATGTACTTGTGATTTTTGCTCTTCTCCTTTCTTCCATATTACTTCAAAACTTCATTACTGATCGCATAATCATCCCATTTTTAGTTTCTTTTTTTTAAATTTTATTATAAACTCTACAGTGAACCAGTGGTGGTGTATGAAATATCCATTTGGGCCTAGTGTAAAGTAGAAATGGAAGATTATTCACATGAGTCTTAAAATATGTTCAACACAACTTTCTTTATGATGCACATGAATAAGCTTTTATTTTTATAAGTGGGAAAACCTTTACTCAGATAATATTAGAAATTTGGTAAGTGGTCGTTTATTAATTACCCGTAAATAACTGTTCCGCGAAAAATTGAAATGAAAAAAAGAAAGCTTGGGGGTTTGCTGCGACTGCCACTTTATTAAAAAGAAAACTTATCAACGCTACCAGACACCTTTGTGGCCGACTAATCCTATTCTTAATAGTGGAAAGAGAGAGTCGTGCTAACATTTTCTATTAAGTCGTAAATTCATCTACGCAGTACTAATATGGCTCAGTCCCAGGCCGAGGCTCAAATGGAACACAGTGTCGGGAGTCCTCCCGCCCCGGTGGCTCAGAGCTGGTGCTACACGCACCTCAGAGTGCACAAGTTCAGCTACATGTGGACCATAGAGAACTTCAGCTTCTGTAAAGAAGAAATAGGCGAAGTGGTCAAGAGTCACACGTTTTCGTCGGGACCAGACGAGAGTCTGAAATGGTATGTTGTAGTATTTCAACATGCTAAGAGATAGTGTATTCAGAATTAAAAAAAAAAATCATTTTATCCTTAGAATTAGTTTGGGGGGAGGAGCAGACATTTTTCTTGAGTTGTAGCTTATCATGATTTTATTTATTTATTTTTTTATATCACAAAACGGTTTAGTTTATTTGGGTTTGTTTTTTGTTTTTTTACAGAATCGATACTCTATACCACAATTTTTCCCAATTTGTTGGGCATACTAAAGGTGGGAGGGGATGTGTGTAGGGTGTGGCTTTCTATTTAAGCCACGGAGAGGTGTAACGTGATGCAATGCAGGAGCGGTAGGTGGTGTGATTACGGCACTTATTGTAATTTAATGGTCGTACGAAGCGGGCTGTGAACCAATAGACTTTGTATATCGAAAGATGTCTCATATTGTGCATGGTGTTAATTCATCACTATTCCAGAAAGGCACCAATAGAATCAATGAACCATGCATTAGTGGTAACATCCAGGCCTTCACCATAATCACTGCAGTCAATTCATCGCCACCACCCCCATCACGTTGGTCACCTGCTGTTTGTGTTTGGGTGTTATCAATAACACTCTTAGATAGCTTCCACAATGGAATCAGAGCTAGTCTCAAAGAACTGCTTCAGGAATCAGTCAGCTACACCAACAAGGCCTGACCAGCACAAGGGACAAAGCTTTGAAAGTTTCCTGTATGAGTGTAGGTAGTCAAGAATGAATAGATCCCCAGAATTTTAGCTGATATCGTTTAGGGATATTTTAAGCAACGTATACTGGCAATTTGTAAGCATGTCTGGCAGAATCAGCATAAGTGAAAGCAGTATTAGTGCTCCTTTCCTATCTCTTTCCTTGCCTTCCTCTTTCTATGAATACTTGTATTTAGTTCTTTCACTCTTCCCTTTGGCTATCTATCATTATTTTAGGTGTATGACCGCACACAAGAAAATCAGACACAATGCAGCGTGTGTAAACGTCGGGAAAAAATAGATATAGCTCTCAAAAATGTACTAGAGAAACCTGTAGATTGAAATGGTTTAAGTCTCGTACACAAGTTAGCTACGGTTGAAGTTACCACTTCAAAACTTAGAGAGCTCTATATCTGGATGCCAGCAAACATGTAAGTGCAAAAAAAAAAGCAAACTTTTTTTGACAGGCCACATTTCACCAGATTTCTCTGCACATGGTAACATATATATTTATTAAAGATAGGAGCATCTTATTGTTATTATTATTTTATTTTTTTCACATTGTTCTTGGTCAGTTTATATTTAGTGCCACTGGTGTGGGGACATCAAAGAAGGCTTATATTGTAGCAATGATTCCAGGAAGCCGTAGGGACGTTCTAGATAATTGCATTCATCGTTTGTTTGCAGCAGTAGGGCTCAACCTCGAATGTCAGTTGAAATCAACAGACAACTCATTCATTCATTCATTCATTCATTCATTCATGTATTATATCAATAAAGCTGATACCACACATTTGCACACACAAACACACACACAAACACACTACACGCATTAGTCCTATCAATAGTGTTGTTGTTGTTGTTTTTAAGAGTGAGTCATACAAGATGGAGTACGTTGACACACTCAGCAACACTGATTCAGTTTGTTTTTTTGGGGGTTTTTTTTTCAAATTTTTATCTTTATTGCTTCAATTATAATAGTAGTTCTTTTCTCAGATTTACAGTTGCATAAGTCAAGTTTTAAAATTTTTATTGTCTGTATCAACAGATAATTACTATTTAATCTCTTCACACTTAATTTTTTATTCCTTTCCCAATTTCCTAGAACAACTGTGGACACATACTGACATTATTACTTCAGCACATCTCCTCACTCTGTCTCTCACTGGAGTGATTTCAATGCTGTGGTTTGGTGGAACCTTCAGGCTAGGAAGTGAGAGGTGTTTTAGTGTGGAAACTCAAACTTCCTGTGGCTTCCAGCTGCTTGGTTGGGGGGACAGTAGTTCACACCATGGCGGTTAAGGAAGTGAATGAAATTTGGTGTGTGTGTGTGGGGGGGGGGGGGGGTGGGGGGAGTAGTGTAAATGTAAAATAAAAACTGACTGTGATGAAGAAGGGGGTGGGGTTACTTACTCTGGCATAGTGTGGTTGCTAACCGTAAATGAGGTAAAGGGTCTTACCCTCAAGTCATTGAAAACTTGGAAGATATAGTGTACAAACTGAGGACTTCATATGTTACATCCAATGGAACAGACACTGTTGTGTGATTATTGCTGTTGTTTTGGTTTGCTAATTTTGTTGTTGTTGTTTGTTTTTTGTCATTATTTTTGTTGTTGTTGTTTTAAGGTAATTAGGTAATTAAATTTGGGATTTTGTAGTCTATATAACCCACAATAATAAATTTGGTAATCCAAAGTACTCTTTCTCCTCCTCCCTCCCCAACCCAACTCAACCCATTCCACACCCACCTCTCCATGAAGGATGAACTAGTTCAGTGTCAGAATACTTGAGTTTTCACTTAATTAGATTGGATGTTAGTGACTGAGTGAGAAGAGAAGAGGAAGTGTGTAATGCATTGGCAATTGGAGAGATACCCACCGAGTGATACACAGAGTGTGTGTGTGTGTGTGTGTGGAGTTAATGATGGCATCCAATGAATCCCTCTCTATCTGATTCTACACACACTCTCTTTCATATGCAGATTCTCTCTCTCATTATTTTATCTTGTTTACTTAAATGTCTTCCAGAATGAATCACATATCGCTCCAACTGTCTTTAGTAGTGCAGATTCTTTCAAGTCTTCTTTTGTCTTTTATTTGAGTGTCTTCTAAAATGAATCCCTTATTGAAACAATGAGTGAGTCTTATACTCTAATACTTGCATTATATGTGCTGAAAGAGAGTTGGAACCATCAACGTACCCCCACCTTCCTCCTACCTTTTCCCTTTCACCACACCCACACTAGACTTACAGAATCAGAAGTGAGGGAAACATTAGCTTCACTTTTCATTCTCTCCCACTAACCCTCCCACGCAACACTGGTATACAGAATCTAGTGAATTTTAATATGAATAATGATAATAATAATAATAATATTATTATTATTTATTATTATTATTATATTTATTATTATTATTATTATTATTATTATTGTTATTAATCAATTTAAAATGGGAAAGCCACCTTGCCGAATGCAAGCCTTTTTTTATGTTGTCACTGTTGTAGTTTGTTCTTGCATTTGTTTGTTTTTTGTTTGTTTGTTTGTTTTTAGGTATGTATTACAATTTAACAGTTCCCCCCTTAGGGCTTCTTGTAATTATTAACCTCTTTATCATGCCACGCCTCTTTCTTATTGCTCAGGTGTCTGCGTGTGAACCCGCGTGGTCTAGACGAGGAGAGTCGCGACTACATCTCCCTTTACCTGGTCCTGGTATCCGGCACGAAGCATGAGGTCAGGGCAAAGTTCAAATTCTCCATTCTCAACAAGCAGAAGGAAGAGCGAAAGGCAATGGGTAAGGGTCATTGCAGATGAGAATACCACTGCTGGTTGTTCTGCGGAGGGTAGAAACACAATTAGAATTCTATGTTATTGTTGGTTTGTCTGTGTGTTTGTTTGTTACAGAGAGTCAACGTGCTTACAAGTTTGTGCGCGGTAAAGACTGGGGGTTCAAGAAGTTCATTCGAAGAGATTTTTTGTTCGAGGAGTCCAACGGACTTTTGCCAGACGACAAACTCACCATTTACTGCGAGGTGAGTTACCAGCTGGAAATGGGTGTGTTCTATTTAGAACCCTCAGTACAGGCTCTAAATGCCCTAACTGTGGCAGCATGAATATCTTCACCACTTAGTGGACAGCCATCACAATTACTTATTCAGATATGCTTGACTTGATTAATTGCTATTTTATGGCTGAAGATACCTAGCTGATGCTTGAGCACAAATGGCGAACGAGCCTTCTAAATTAGGTTACATAAACTACAATAGTGTTATATGATGTATTTTACCTGAAGAAGCTTCTATTTCCACACTTCATGGTGAGAAAAGTGGATTATATATATATATATAAAGCAGTTGACCAATTACAGCAAATAAATACTAAATTGCTTTCTTGCCTCAATTTCCTGAGTAGTGGTAACTTCCGCAGCATCAAATTTAAGCCATTCTGACTATCTGAATTACCAGTAACTCTTGACAACAAGCTTTCAGCTATAAAAAACAAATAAACAAAAGCCAGAGTTATTTTTGTAATTTTAAGTAAGAAACTAGAGCACTATGAGTGGAAACCCTCAGTGTTAGTTAAGAATGCAATAAATTACAGAACAAGTCACTACTGTTGAATCACCAAGTTCTTCAATTTTCAGCTTATAACAGTAATAGTTTTGATCTATTTATGAATATAAATTTTAACTTGTGTAGCTACGGAAGTTTAAATTGGCCTGCGTGCATCTCTGGGATTCTTCAGACATTTCAAGGGCTTTTTTATGGGCATAAACATTTAGAACCAGCCCTTATACACACCTGGGACTGATCCATACTTTCTAAAGCTGTTTTACAAGTTACTCACCGTAGTCTGCCTTTTCTCTCGTTTTTCGAAAACTATGCCGAAATTAAAAAAAGTGGCAAAATTAAAGGGACTTAAATCGTCATCTAGTCTGAATTCCTCTTCTCTCAAGGCATACAAGTCCGCCATCTTCGAGATCTGCTGTTGACAGAGTGACAGAATGAATGACAAATAGACTGCTGTAACCCTCTTGCGCATGCGCACTGAGGATTAATAAGGAATTGCGTACTTACCTCAGCTTCCCCGAGTGGCTCTTGACAACCAACAAGTGGCACTCATCACCAAAAAAAAAACAAAAAAAAACGGAGTGTTTGAATTTACATCTAGTAAAGGGTTTCAAAGCCATAGTAACCAGTCACAGCAACTTTTAGGAGTGCAGTAGCATAAGGCTTTTATCTTGTGAGTTTTTTTGTTTTTTGTATTTACATGTATCTAGCTTACGTTTCTTTATTCATGAATACACACATCTGTCACTCTCTTTCTTACCGACCATCTCAGCTCTTCTTATCTCTCCTCTTTCCTCTCTTCAGCTCTTTTTTTTTGCCTGTCGTTCCAGTTCTCAGTCTCTCTGTCCTTCTATCCACAACCAAGGACTTATGATAACACTTTACCCAGTCTATCAGTGATGATCCTTTACCAATCCATCTCAGCTAATTAATTATTCATGAATACACACCATTGTTGCGACTGACACACAAGTGTATTGATTCCTGTAATACTTAACTAAAGTATAGAAACGATGTTAGAGATACACATGAACTTATAATCTTAGGCATTCCTTGTAAATTGTGTTGTTTACGATTTTTTTTTTCATTGTTGTTGTATGTGTGAAGGTGGGCGTGGTTGCAGATGCTCTGACCCTCACCGGATCTATTCACGACTACCCGGTGGTCCCGGAATGTGACCTCAATGTGAACTTGAGTCGTCTTCTGGATTCGGGTAACCTTAGCGACGTCACTCTGGCTATTGGTAACAAGGAGTTCAAAGCCCACAAGGCTATTTTGGCAGGTAAAGGGTCGTTGAATTGTGCATGCACAAATTGGTATTGCAGTAATCACTGAGCGTTTTTAGTTATTAGTTTATGAAAATTGTTTTGTAATTTTGATTTTCATATTTAGTTTTTAATTATTTCATAATTTTTAATTTTAATTATTTTTTATAATTGTAATTATTTTGCTGGAATAATCAGTCCTATTGTTGTCAAAAGCACAATGCATTCATCACAATGACACGCCCACCTAACGTAAGACTTGATAAAAGCTCAATTTTTTATATTGAATCTAAAGTATTTTATTATTTTTATTTTTATTTTTTTGTGAGAAGAAATTTAAACCCCTTGGATTGGTACTTTGCCAATTATAGTTTTGTTACACTTCACATTACCTCGGGCCATTTCACAATGTCTCCCTCTCTGTTGACTCTCCTCATCCGTGCATGCACTTATAAAATCACTCACTGGGGGCCATTAGTCTCACAAATAAATGATGCATTGAAGTGGAAATCCTCCTGGAATCTTATCAATACTATTATGTTAATTTATACTGAAAATACCACACACCCTGCCTTCAAGTGCTGGTCAATTACATTAACAATATATTTTTTTGTAATTCTATTTTGAAATCACTGGAGTGTTGTGCTTATGTACTCTTTACATTCATGCATTTTCACTAAACGGGGTGTGGTTTAGGTTTGGTTGTCATGGAGACAAAAGGTTCAATGTATAGTCATCATTTGTATTACAATTAACTATAATTAATTCATTCGTTTAATATTTTCTTTCAGCGAGGTCTCCGGTATTCAGCGCTATGTTTGAACACAGCATGGAAGAAAGTTTAAAGGTCAGAATTTTGTTAGCACACGGCTGTGCAGTATTGTGTCAGCATTTACACGATGTAATCCCTGCACACCATTCCTGCACACCATTCCTGCCCTTGCCCTGGGTCACGAGCAGCTTTGTCTCTGGGACCTCTCTTTCCACACGCTTTCCCAAAATTAAATAAATTATAAAAAACAATTGAGGTTATCCTATTGAATTTTCTCCCGTGGCCCCTGGGGTAATTGACAGTGTTACTTGACAACCTTTGAAAGAGGGAAAAAATGACTTGTTTGCATGTATGTATGTATGTATGTATGTATGTATGTATGTATATGTGTGTGTATGTATATATGTGGGTATGTATGTATGTATATATGTGTGTGTGTATGTTGTATATGTGTGTGGTGTTCAGAATCGGGTAGAGATTAACGATCTTGACCAGGAGGTTCTGCAGGAAGTGTTGACTTATATCTACACAGGCAAAGCTCCCAATCTATCGTCCATGGCAGATGTACTTCTGTCCGCTGCAGACAAGGTGAGAAAAAGAGAGGGAGAGAGGATGCTGTATATTAGTGCATGTGAAAGTGGGCAAGGATTGCTTATGTCATTGAAACGTAAAGAAGCATAGTAATCAATAATAGCATTGTGTACTGGTTACACCACGCCGTGGAGGTTGGTGTGGGATTTACACAACAGAGGGCTGAAGGCCCAAGGGTAGTGTAAATTTCATACCGACTCTAGGTTATTGGAAACACATGAAAACTAATTTTGATTGGACGGTTTACTTATTCACCTCTCTAGGAGGTGGGTATGTAATATATTCACCGCAAATCGAGCAATCTGATTGGACAGTTTGAATGTACCATGGTACAAGTATAATGGTTTTGGTTATTTTCTGATGTTGTTTGCTTTTTAATTGTTTGTTTTGGTTGTTGTTTTTGTTGTGTTTATGTTTTAGTTGTTGTTGTTGTTTTTGTTTTTTGTTTTTTCTCCTACCACTCCTAGATGTTTTTTCATGTATTTGTATTTTGTTTAATGGAGCAGTGTTTACCTTGCTATTACAAACACTGTCAGACAGCCCTCTTCAATTCTCTCTTCTCTAATCTTTACCTATTATGCCTGGAGGGATTGTTTTTTGTTTTGTTTTTTATTGCATGGTGCTCTGCTAACTGGGGTCTGTGTGTAATTAAAGGTAGAGGAATAGACTAAAGCTGCCAGAATTGCTGGCAATTTCCTAGAAATATGACGCCCCCCCTGCATTTTAGAAAATATTGATTTGACCCCTCTCAAGTTTGTTAAAAAAAAATTATTGTTATTTTTTGCGATGTCAGTTTAGTTTTTATTTAATTTATTTATTAGTTCTTTATTTGTTGTTGTTTTATGTCGTTTCATTGTTTATGTTGTTGTAAATGGTTTAGTAGCCATGTGTTGTGTTTGGCTGGAGTGCGTGTGTCACCTTTGTTGTCTTGTCTTGTGTTTCAGTATAACTTGGAGCGTCTGAAGGTGATGTGTGAGGAGGCGTTGTGCAACAGTCTGACGGAGGAGAACGCTGCAGACACGCTCGTGCTCGCCGACTTGCACAGCGCAGAGAAACTCAAGGACATCACCATCGTCTATATCAACACGTGAGTGTAATAGAGCACAACGAGGTTATCCTACTGTTTAAAAACTGGTAAAGGGTAGCTACAATGATACACATCCAGCTGGTAAAGGGTAGCACAATATTGTATGGAGCAATGGCTCAGTGTAGCTTGTTAATGTCCTGTTAGAGTGTAATGAACCATTTCTAGTTCATTTCTAGTGTGCTGCTGCCACTATTTTATCCTAGCTCCTTTCAATCTCTTACATAAATCCCTGTACTCTCTCCCTTAGTAAATAGTTAGTGTGGTGTGTTTTATCAGGATGTCTCTACAGCTGAGGAGAAGCTTTTTGTTTGTTTTTTTTTTTTTGTTTCCTATTTTTTGTCTGGTTACTAGCTCTTGATTTTTTGTGTGTGCTTCAGATTAGTAGAAACTGCGTGGTACTTGAAGCCGGGATTTGCAAATAGGAGTTGAAACGAGGACTGTGGAATGAAATTTGGAACTGTGACTTGTGAAAGGGATTAGAAACAGGGGTTTGGGAATGGGGAATTTGGAACTGGGACTTGGGAATGTGATGGTGAACAGGGGCTTGAGAATGGGATATTTGGAATTGGGACTTGGGAATGAGAGGGGCTTGAAACTAGGGCTTGTCTTGGGATTGGAACTGAGGCTTGAAACTGATACAGTCGTTTTTACCACTAGACTTAACAAGATCAATAAAGTATCCTACCATAATAGTGTAAGAAACAGCGCAGTCTCCCATCTTCACTACCTGTTTCTGCTACAACAGAAGTAAAATAGAGTGGTGAGGAAGCCTAACATTCTTGAAATTAATTCTTGACTTTTCTAAATGGTGTCAATTCTACATGACATACGGCAGGGGGGGGGGAGAGAAAAGGGGATATCCTCTCGAGCAGACTTAGCGAGAGTTCTCCCTGTATTATTCCCTCTAGCTAAAGTTAATATTTCTATCTCCCCCGTTTTTCTTCCCTCCAGCTAGAACATGATCCTGTGGCTGCTCTGTTTGAATCTGTCCAATAATTCAGTAAAATTGAGTTTGAAATCTGGCTTCTCTCACCAGCTATGCCAAGTTCTCTTCTGTCTAATGCTTTGGATTCTCGGTTTTAAAGCACTTCTGTTGTTGTATCTGAACAACCTGGAGTTGAAATCATGATAAATATCACTCAGGGACAACTTTAAAATATTTTTCAGTGAAGGCAACATGGCTTTTAGTTCTTTAGGACATTCTACAAAATTGATTCTTGGCTTTTCTAAATGGTGTCAATTCTACATGAAGTGCGGCAGGGGAGGGGAGGGGAGAGATATCAGTGACTGCAATTTCACCATCTCATCCTATTCTTAATTTTATAAATAGCCCACTTTACGATTGTTCTTTTGTTACGCTTTATGTTTGGTTAATTTCTAAGCAAACAGACAAAACTACTACAACTCTCAATTAGATATTTATATTCAAGATGGAGGGGAGGATCTGATATGCATCCCTATTGTCCATTTTACTATTATTATAAGTATTATTATTGTTGTTGTTGTTGTTGTTATGATAAATGAGAGGATACCGTTTAGTGAAGTTGGGGACGGGGTCGAACACCGAGCTAACACAAAAATACGAGAGAATCAAAGTACAAATGACATATGTACATCCACACATATAAACAAACATCCCCGATTCTCAATTTGACACCACTGTATAGTGTCTTGCTCACTTCGCTCGCTCAATTGTCATTATTATTGTCATTATCATTATTATTATTATTATTATTATTGTTGTTGTTGTTGTTATTATTATTGCCTTTATTGCGTGTTGTTGTTGCTGTGTTTAAATGTATCCCAGGAATGCAGCAGAAGTGATGGACAGCTCAGGGTGGGAAAATCTGGTCAGGAACCATCCAAGTCTTGTCGCTGATGCTTTTAAAGCCCTTGCTCAGTCCGTGGTGCCGCGAAAGAGACCCCGCCTCCTCTCGGACCCTTCCATCCAGCTCTCTTCCTCTTCGACCTCTACCACGACGACCACCACAACGGCTTCCCTATGCAACACTCCTCACTGAATGTTTAATTATTTGTCATTGCATTTGTATACTCAATGAATTCTGAACATGTTTGTAATCACATTCCAAGTCGCTAAGGACGCAATCATTGTTTCGTTCTCTGGATTCTTTTCTCTTCCTTTTTTTTTTTTTTTTTTTTTTTTGCTGCTGATTTTTTTTTCAGTTTTATCATTCAGTTTCAACTCTCTATCTGCCAATGAATTTGTCTTATTTCGATTGTGGCTTTGAAAGAAGGATTCCGACATTTAAGCGTTGGACCCTTTACCATTTTAAATAGCACGGTGAAACGCTCGGCGCGGAGAATGCCTAACTAGAAACTCTAGTGTCTGAGCATGCCCACTCAACCAGGAATTTATTGGACACAATTAACTATCATAAGCTTCCCTGCTACTGCTGATTAAATTCGTCATGGCCATAATTGGCTGCCACAAACGGGTGTCAAAATTGGTTCAAGCAGCTGAGGAATCTTATGAAGCATTCTTAAAAGAGAGTCAGCAAATTCGGGAAGAGAGGGAGAAACATTTGGAAGGGAGGAATAAAATTACAGAGATGATAAATTCAACTATAGAGAAACTAGAGAATCAGGAAAAAGACTTGGACAAATATTTAATCCACGTTAAGTCTGTACATGGTAGGAAAGAATTTCTTTGTGGCTAACTGCTTTTATTATTTATTATTTTGTTTATTTATTTGTTGTTGTTGTTTTTTATTTTGTTACAGTGAGTACAAGCGAATTGTTGTTTGAAACTGAAAAAAACATGATAGATTCCAGATCCGTCAAGACTTTAGACCGGCTATGTTCAGAATGGTGCAAAAGCAAAAAGAAGTACAAATTAAGGAAGAAATAATACTTTTGCTGTGTTTTGCATCCTTCCTTTCTTTTTTTTTTTTTTTTTGCTTTCTTTAAATAATAGCCAAACTTAACAGTAGCTAGATAAAAATGTTTCAAGCATGAAACTTGGTTTCTATATATAGATATTTGTACATTTCTTTCACCAATATTTGTTATAAAAATATTTTGGATGGAGCTTTCTAGTATGGAAAAAATAAAAGGTTTGTAGTCTTAGCCATCCTTGACTAGGCTGCCTATATTATGTGAACACCTTCCAGCTGGCTTTTCTACTACCCCAAACAGGTAAGGATCGGTCAGCTGGGTGGATAAAGGTGCTCAAAATATCCAAGATCGATTATAGGGAAAGTCAAACCATGTTTGCTCAGGTTTGGGTGTATCAAAAAATGTTGTTTTCAATTCTAACACTTGATATATATGTCTGTGGTTACGTTTGTGAACGGGTCTAATAATAATAATAAATAAATAAGCACAGTGACATTATTGAAAAGAGTCAACTATAGTGTTGTGGCACCATTTAACACTCTCTGATTCACACCTAATCACAACCTTCTTGAGGTGCCAAGTGTAAAATTCTGAGCACTTTACTGGGCATGCTCATAGCAACTATGGAACCCATCTTGATTAATACACACTCATATATATAATCATATGTAACAATGTTTCTAAACTTCATGGCACTATGTACAGCAATGTAATGCGTATCAATCATTCCTTTAGTCTGGTGGAGTCAAACCCACACAGCGCTTCAGTAAAGGGTCAGACTATCATCTCTATAGTAGCTGTGGCTAAGAAATGAATTAGTTTTATGCATAGCTAACACCTACTCAACAATTGCCAATTATGACACTATAGTTATGCTTGACAGACCACATCTTCTAATAGTGTGTGGGCATTGTTTTTGGTTGTTGTTGTTGTTGCTGTTCTAGTAAGCGAAGTCACTAAACTTTGTAACCACATTTTATTGTATGAATAATGATTTCGATCAATAGAAGAAGAAAGAGTAGTTATAGTCAGGGGTGATTAAAATAGAGAGAAAAAACTGACAGAAACAGTTAAAACATGTATGAAATTATAGCTAGGTGTACAAAAAAAATGATATAAGCTACATGTTTGTCAAAGGTACAAGAAGGTTGCTCTGTGAAATACAAGTTACACTGAAGCATGAGCAGTCATTACCTGATCTGCATTCCTCAATACTCAATAGATATTTTGTTAAATTTCACTGAGCATAACTTTACCGTACCTATAGAACGTGTAAATACAAATGAGTGAGCACTGTACATTGTAGTCTGGACATATTATATAGCACCTTTGCAATTAGTATATCATCATTATATTCGAGCTGAAATGTTTGTACTGCATACTATAATTTACATGTGTTGTGGTATATTTGTCTCCTGTAGCTAATAATACTTAATTCAATAATGATTGCTTATTGTGAAAGAGAGTGTCTAATGTTGCACAAGACCAGTGGCTATTCTAAATTGATATAAAGATTAGGACATTAGCAAGCAGGGAAAATTATTTATACCACAACCAAGCAGCTAATAATTTCAAATGATGCTAGCTACAGGAGACACTGTGACTACTGAGGTGCTAATGAAAAATTGCATCAATGTACACCTAACACAGTGAAAGTTTGCCACTTATTACTACGTTCATTATTACTGCTTGGTAGATCAATTCATCACTAATAAAAGCTTTAATGTATTTGATAAAACAGAGTTATTGTATTTAGCAACACCTAATACGAATTAAAATGATTTGCTAGCTACTACATTTGAACAAAAAGTAGCTACAAGTTTACAAAATTGTATAAAAGATGGAATAAAATAATAATGTTAGTATCAAGGCAATTGTGAATAGAGTAGCAAATTGAAAATATTAGTAGTGACTAGCTACACTGACAAATCAATCCCAATTAGATAATGATTAGCTAGCTTATTCAGATTGGTAAAAAAAAAAAAAAACAACAAAAGACAAAAAAAAAAAAAAACACCAAAAACTATCTTTATTTATCACAGCTTGAAAATGTGAATAGGTTAAGCTACTGGCTGGATGCCATAGATATGGTTGCCTAAATCAGATTATCATAATTATTACAATGTACCTTTTTAAGTTATTGTCTATGGTGATTTTTAGTGTAATAGCTGAAATTAATTTTTTTCAACTTAATTAAATAGCTAGGTATGGAGGGGGCTTGCACAGATGTCAAATACATTATTGTTACAATTGTTTTAACTTTGGGAGAGAGGGTTAGAGATTTTACAGAAGTAATTGCTCTTTAGCTATTACCTTTAACTAATGCTAAAAACTACGCACTCATTCAATTTCTTGCAAGGTCAAAGGTTATAGGTTTAAGGAATGATTCCGTACGTGGCCCAGACCCTTTACCTAACACCCTTCCGTGTGCGGGTGTTAGGTAAAGGGTCTGGTTCGCGAGACTACGCGGCAATGATTCCTGTCCTTAGCCGCTTCCGATTTGCTGGGGTGAGTCTTGTAAGTGTGATTCCGAGGCAAAGCTCGCTAATGACTCACAGAGTATTTGTGTACGGAACCCTCAAGAAGGGACAGCCCAATGACCACCGGCTTAGTAACCCAAGCCTAGGGACTACAAAGTTTGTGGGCCAAGCTAAACTGAATGAAAGGTACCCTATGGTCATAGCAAGCAAGTACAATATACCATTCCTTTTGGACAAACCTGGATCAGGAGAAGTGAGTGGCAATTGCAGATTGGAGTGAAATGGCTTTTAGGAGAGTTAACATGTTATGCATGGATTTAGCTAGCTACATTATGAGTGCAGTTCAGACTGAACTTTATGTAAGTTGTAGCTATTTGTTGTTGGGTTTGTTAAGTCGAGCATTGAACTCGCATTGCAGTACATTGTGTGGTGACTGGCCTACCAACTTTGATAGTAAAAAATATAGTGACGCTTTTGAGGCATATCGGAGCAGGGTTCCATTTAGAAAATTTTGTTTGGGGGGGGGGGGGGGGGAGGGGGGGGGGGGGAAGCTGGGCTTACGTATACCAAGTTACAAGGGAGAGAGGAGTTGTTGAGAGTAACTAGTAAATGGCTAAATGTTGTGTAATTTTGGGTTCAGTCTCAATGATAGCCGTTTCACTTCCGTAACTGCTGTACAGCGGTTTGAATTAAAACCAGGAAAATTGTTGTTTATTGTCGTTTGCATTGTCTCACTTGAATGCTTCAGCCTTTAGAACTTAGTTCCATAGTTAATAAGTGAATTTTAGAACTCTGAGCACCCTCTCCTGTGACCTTAGTTGACCGAGAATTTATGCAACATAATAAATCTGCCAAAGAAAGTCTGAACACTTGCTAGGTCTCGGTTGAGAACTGTAAGATCTCAATATAACACAAATGGTGACAGGGTGGTCGATAGTTGAGGTAGTAGACCTGGATTAACAGTGACTTTGGCATTTTAATGGCAATGTTTACTGAATGAGAAATTACAAAAGATACTTACACTTACAGAAGTCATTCAACAAAAAGAGAGAGTTGCTCTGTGAAGGAATCCAGGCATTTGACTACAACTTTAGAAGACAAAGCAGTTGTGAAGATTTGCATGGGGATGAAGTAATTATACTGGACTCAGAATTAGCTATACAGATAGTCTAGTATCAGATATTGAAAATAGTTTTATCTATTTGCAGTTCTTTTTTCTTTATAGACACTTTTTTAAAACATTTTCAAATTTCCATGACAATTCAGCGGTGAAAGGGTTCATGTGTGACTCCAGATTCACGGGGTGAAAATAAATCAGTTAAATTGTGATTATGAATTTGCATGTGATCATGTGCTATTAGGAGATACTTGGAGAAGTCTATGAGGTAGATGGCAGCATGTTGGAATATTTGGATTGGTTGGAGGACCACCCCAATCTGTATCAAAGAAGTCACTGCCAGTGTGTCGTTCAAGCCGGAGAAACAGACAGGAGCACTACAAGATTATTAAATTGTGGAGTGTATATTCTGAAGGCATTCAAGAAAGAACTTTTGTCTCAACCATTTATTAGCAACTATTCAGATTCAGACAAATGTCGCTACATATGCAAAGAACAGAGAGAGAAGGGTTCTTATAGCATAAGGGATGCAGTTAAAGAGAAGTTAGTGTGATTTCCCTGATTTAAGGCCTCAATTTTTGCATACACCTTTTTATACCAAATAGCACTAAACACTTTTAATAAGTTACTGTTGTTTATCATTGTTTTAATCTAGCTACAAATTGGTATCGGTCCATGTGTGAGCATGTATTTTTATGTATTATGTGAGAATTGTTTGTTGAGGTGTTTGTGGATGTTTCAGCACATTATGCTAATCGATACTTGTGGTCCATCCACCATGATAGACTAGTGAGCTAGTATCTATTCTCAAAGTTCTCGTCGCTTTCAGGAACTTTTTTTTTTAATGCCAGCAATCTTTATTTGTGCCTACCTCCTACC
>WLWD01001131.1_pt1 | contig 47491 bp, 22 predicted proteins | sample 6712731 | NCBI WGS metagenome assembly WLWD01 (sample SAMN12718690, study PRJNA576275) | sponge metagenome | isolation source: marine sponge | host: Mycale hentscheli | place: New Zealand: South Island, Marlborough, Capsize Point | collected 2014-11-01 | reverse complement strand
AGTTTTGCAGTTGGTGAAATGCACTTCAATGCAACCTTTGCATCATATGGAACTTTCACCAAATGATGAAGATATTTCCGGACTTTGCCATTCACCTCTACTTGTAAAGATGCTAGTATTTATAATTATTACCATGTATTACAATGATAAAACACTGATACAAAATGTAATGCTTTTTGTCACTTCATAGATGCATGAAGATGAAAGTGTTTTGTAGCTATCCATTCCAGTCATAATACAGTTATATAAGCTATTCACTACTGTACAATCAAAATAATTACTTAATATTATTATTAGACTAAAATTATTGAAAAATATGAAAATTGTAATCTAAGCTGAGATTCATTGTAATTTTTGTATTGTACTGGTATTTTCCAATCATTTCAAATCAATTATGATTAGTTGTCAAAACCGATCTTTAATATATTCCTAAAGGTTCACAATATTCCATTTACCATATTGTGTTCAGAAGGTATAAAATGTGGCCGAATTAGAAAATAGACTCGATACTCAGGCAACGTTTATTCAAGAATTGGATTTAAAAATGTGTAAAGTGTAAATCCATTCTACTGCTTACATAAATCTGTTGGAATAGCTGGAGAAGGTACTCTGTCTGTATCATGAGATTTCACATTCTGTTGTCTGTTGCTAGGATCCAATTGTTCTTGATGAACAGATGAATCTTGGTTGACATAGTGATGTGTTCGCTTAGTTTGAATCTGCTGACGGATCCATTCATTGAGCAGGTTTTTCAGTTTCCTGTTTGGACCTAATTGAACTACTTCAGTTTCTTCTTTACTTCCTCTATTGTTGTTCCTATTGAGTGTCAAGCTACTTGGAGGAGTCTTCTTAATAGCCTTATTAGGTGTTGTATTTGAATCTAAAAATTCAGAGCATTATAATCGGAAGCATATTTTTGATGTAAGCATGCAAGTCTGTCGGTCTGACTGACTGTCTGTCTGTCTGTCTGTCTGTCTGTTTGTCTGTCTATCTGTCCATCTGTCTGTTTGTGTTCCCTCTCTCTTTGTCTGTCTCTCTCTTTATTCATGTACTGTATACATATTATATAGGAGCATAGAGAATGTTAAATACGCTTACTTAAATTTCTGACATACTTAGAGATGCACTATTGGAATTATTTAGTTGACTTATATTATCATAAAGTGGAATTTAAAAATGGTGACATTTAAACTGTTCCTAAATTATAACATTACCATTGTACTATTTAAGACACATTGTAGCTAATCAAGTTCCATTTTCAATAACTTCAACAATATTCTTCAATTAGCTACAAAGAATTAAGGAATTTGTCGTAATTACATTTTGTTTTAACTCACTAAAATCAGATTGGAGAGTTTGTAAAATGTTGCTTCCTTGAACGAACTTTTTGTGGATATTCTTCTCTAGAGATTTAGCATGAGCAGGTAGGCGTGTCCATTCATTGACTGTACTTTCTTCTTTCCTGTTTTGTTCTATTACTTCTTTCAAAAATTTTCTATCCCTATCCTTTTTGATAGGTGCCAAGTTGGTTCGGGAAGAAAACATTGAGTCTGGACGGACAAGGTGACTTTTTGGTTTAATTTTTTGTTTCTTGTCTTGTCCTAAGTGAATTATATCCGGTAAGTATTTTCTGTTCGTAGGGTTTTGTCTATTAAGTGATTGAAATTGATCAGACATATCAGATTGAGAGTTAGGAGTAGCTTTGACATCAGAGAGAATATTTCCATTTACTATCTTGGTCACTAGTTTAAGTATATTTTTGGAGGATCCAAAAAGATGAGAAATTTGTTGAGGATGAGGCAACTTTAGTGTATCCTTCCATTTTGTACCATTCACTTTCAACATAAAGGTTCCATATGTTTGATTATCATCGTGTTTAAATCTCAGATATGAATTCAGTCCATCATGTTTGACGTGAAATATAGTATTTGAGGGGCCTACAGGCTTCCCATTTACGTACCACTGAAGCAATCGCTCAGGAATGCCAGCGTATTGAGCTAATATAGTAGTATATAAGGAATTGCCCAATCTTTCCTGAATTAGATCTGTTATGTTTACCTCATGTTGGCCTGTAATCATGTAATACATGATACCTTAACTGAAGAATCTTGAAATAATGTACATTATTTAGAGAAGTATGCAGCCATTACAAAAAAGAGCTTAGTATTAATGATGCAAACAGATTGTAGTGCTTCAGCACAAATGACTACCGAGATTACATAGTAAAAAACCTTGATGATTTTGGAAAAATTCTAGGTTAATCTAAATAATTAGATATAATTAAAAGAGCTAATCAATTTAATTAGCTAATTATCTACAAGTGACAAAATTTGCAAGTTTTTCTCACTTTATCCTTCACCTTCCAGAAGTAACATCCCAAACTACAATTTCATGGTTATACAAAGTAGACTGTTAAATAACTGATGACTAGTCGACTTAATATTTTATACCACACGTACTAACTATAATATATTCAATCTATTAGTACGTTTGTAAGTGATACCAATATGTCAACCTCAATTAACAACCTTTACTCTATTAGAACCCGTTGCTATATTGTTACTAGGTGTACTAACTTGGTAAGTGTGCACTATTTTTTGCCTTTAGGTATATAAACTGTGCATACTAACCACCCTTGGGGTATTGCTATTTTTGAGTTTTAGTTTAATAGAATAGGCTGGATAAAGCTGTGAGAGGCCTGGATATGATATGTGAGGGTCTACTACCCTCTCATATCCGACCTATACAGCCCTAGTTCGGACAACTCTCCTGCTGACAACTCTCCTGCTGACGCTCATACCCAGGAATTTACCATAGCTAGCTGCTTAACCTTTTACCACAGAGCAGAGCAGCCCCCCCCCCCCCCCCCCCCCCCCCCCCCCCCCCCCCCCCCCCAGGAAAAGATAGCCACCCCGCCCCACCGCCCCCCCCCCCGCCCCCCCCCCCTTTCCCGTTCTATCTGGAGATAACAGCTGGCAGCTACAATGCTAAAGTAAACCTGCCAGGTGTGCTTCAATTGAATTTTAATTGATTTTTAATTTTGGGCCGGAAATTCGCTTGACACCGCCGTATTTGAAAATGCTGATAAACCCCAAGTTGCTAGTGGAAACTGGGCGTGGCTTTGGGTAAACGGGTTCTAAAATAGTTAGAGCATGTGCACTGAATCCACCAGTACCTAAGCGCGTATGCTCTAACTATTACTTAGAACCAGTTGCTATATTGTTACTAGGTGTACTAACTTGGTAAGTGTGCACTATTTTTTGCCTTTAGGTATATGAACTGTGCATACTAACAACCCTTGGGGTATTGCTATTTTTGAGTTTTAGTTTAATAGAATAGGCAGGATAAAGCAGGGAGCAGGTTATGTGAGGCCAGATATGGGAGGGTCTACTACTCTCTCATATCCACCTATATGGGACCAGCCCTACCATATAACTCTCCTGCCCTCTCATACAGGCAGGAATTTACCACAGCTAGCTGCTTTACTGCTTACTGGGAGCAGCCCAGGTAGAGTTAGATCTGGAGATAACAGCTGGCAGCTACAATGCTAAAGTATACTTGCTAAAGTAAACTTTCTGGCGGCTTCAATTGAATTTTAATTGAATTTTAATTTTGGGCTGGAAACTCGGAAGAATTCACTTGACACCGAAAATGCTGATAAACAAAGTTGCTAGTGAAAACTGGGCAGGGCTGGGTAAACGGGATCTAAAATAGTTAGAATAACAGTAACAGAACAGTAACAGAATGATAATACACTCACTTGTTGTGATTAACGTCCTTTGTAATGATTTTGAATGAATATTTGTTGCACATCTATAAAATCCTCTGTTCCTTGCATTAAAGTGGTCAATTGTAACATTAGCTGATATGAATAAGTAGGGTGAAAGTCCGTTCAGAAAGTTTTGATCCAGATCTAGAGTTGTATTGATAAACGTTAATAATTCCACATTCTGTGACCTGCAAGTTAGGGAAACTTTAGCATTATAGGGAACTTTGACCAAGTGATTCAGATACTTTTGAGGGATTCCATTGACTTCTACTTCTAAATTGCCTGTTTCAAAAATGTTAAAATAAACTTTGAACAAAATATTAATTAAGACCTTGGTTAAAAGTTTATCAATTGTTATTTTATGGCTTACAAATTAATGTTGCTGTTGCAGTTATTTGCATTTCATTTCAAGATGTTGTTTTACGTTGCAGGAAAAATACATGACATTTGGACTTAGTTGTTGTTTTTGTGTGTTGTTGTTGTTGTTTTTTTCAAAAAAAGTGCTGACTAAGAGTTCAGGTAGAGCTTTCTCTTTAATTTCAAATCTCCATTAATTGGTAATTTAAATAAAACTGATGGCAATTTTTGTTTTAGTTGAGTTTATCTGATAATGCTATGTTAAAGGATTAGCTAATCATTATTGTTAATAACTAAATGAATACACTGTTAAAATGCGTGCTTAAATAACACCTCGCGAGCTGTTTGCCAGGAGACGCGGTCTGGACACCCCACTTTAAGCCCTTATAACTTCTACACCAACGCATACTTTACCAAGTGAGCTTATATAATAATAGCTTATATCCATTAGTTTCTTCATTTCAAATATCGTTTAGTTGCGACTAACTTTGGGGACAATATTAGGCTTTAAACTGGGGTGTCCAGGCAGCGCCTCCTATTTAACACCAAACACCCCATTTTTAACAGTGTAAAGATTATATTTAATTTTGGTTTAAATTTTTGTCAAGTTTTATCATCTCTACAATAGTATTTCTTTCACTTCATTCTTTAAAGAATCAATTAGTCCTGATTTTTACAACTGATTATTATGTGGCCATGCTATCCTGTCCAGTACAGTTCTACCTTACATCGCTTTTGTATTGTTTTTCAACACAAAATGGTGAGCAAGCTAGCATTTTATACTAAAATACATAAAAGGATTCTTCATTATATTCTTCGAGAATAATTTAGGTTTAGTTTTTTATTAGCTAATAAGACAAAGAATAGAGAGTTTATGATCTCAAGCCCTTAGAATGAATGTATACTTCCTATATATAGTAAAGCCAAATTACCATTAATAGCAGCACACCAAGTCTAAATATATTCTATCTAAACAGCACGCTTATGATTAAGTGAATTCCTCCATGTGGCATGTACGATTAACTTAAATTGCGAGTGTGGAAACAGGAGTGTTCTGTTGTCACAGAGGGTACAGGACCACCTGACAGGATGTTGGTAAGATTATTTGTCTACCTGTTCAAGAACAAATACAGTATAGCCAATATATTTAAGTGATTTAGTTCTCATTTAGCTAGCAACTTGTAATACAGCCACACTTAGGCTGGTTGCCCTTAAAATGTGTGCTTGTCAAAGCCGTGTTTATGCCAATTTCTTTTCTTCACTATTATAGGTACCGTTTATTGTAAGGATTAGGACTAACTCAGGCAGAATTTCACCTTCAACTCGGATCACTACTATTTTTTGTATGTGTATTCCTTAAATTCTATCATTTCATCAATTTTTCATATACAATAAATAAATGAAACAATTGATAATTTTATTTAACATGAAAGTCTAGTAACTTTAGCTACAAGTTAACAGTGCTGCACTGCTGAATCCTGTGAAAATCAAAATATTTCTTGGGACACAGTAGGTACAATCGACAGCCCCGCCAGTTTGCGATTTCCATTTGCTGTACATTATCTGCCCGTAATAAGCATAAATATTATTGAAAACAGATGAGATGAGTTGTACAGCGCCCCAAAACTCCGTAAACTTCACCAAATTTCTTTCTTTCAATAGTTACAGTATTAATGAGCACCTGCCTACCGCCCCTTTTCCCAGCGCAACGTTGACGTTTGAGCGCTTAATTGACTTGGATTCACATAAATAAATTGCTTCCAGTAAAGTACTAAATGCATTCCTCAATTACCGAGCTTGGGGTCGTGCCAACTTTACTTGGACAAACTGTAACACTATGTGCCTGACAAATTGCTAGTTCAATATTTATAAGCTAAAATAACATTATTAGCTAGCTGTAGCAAAGTTAACCAGATCAATAAATTTCATATTGCCAATTATTACTTATACTGTATTATATCTTATTTTTGTACTTTAAAGTCCTTCATATCAATGTAACTTACCTACCACTAGATGCAGCGTAAAAGTATAAATAAGTAACAAAATCATCACCATTTTGTTACAGCACTTTTAGGATAAACGCTACAACTACCAATGACGCAAACTCTCAAGCCTTTTATGTGGGCGCGCCACGCTAACTCTGTGCGCGTTGTTTAACAATGCTGTCCGACGACATCCACGCTGATTCCCAGTCCGCTGCTCTGGCACCCTCCAAGGAGACCCCTTGCTTACTGCCTGGTTCGCAGGCCCGCCCTGGCGACAGTGACTTTATGGTTGGGCAATGCATCCCTGTGGCTCCACCGTCTCCCCACTATACCCCCCTCCCTGGACGGTGTAGTCTGAACATTTTGTATATATTTATTATTGTCTTTTTTTTTACCCGGTTGTATAGCTGATCTTTTACCTCTTCGGGGAAAAAAAAAACCCTAATTGCGCAGCGCACCGGAAAGGGTTAGGGGCTCATTATTGAGATAGCGCCTACTGAGAGAGTACTTTGTAGTCAGGTAAACTAATATATTCTTGCTGCACTCTGTAGTTATGCTTGTGTTGAATACTATGTCAAGTGCTACAAATGAAGATTCTCTGAGACTACTACAAGCAAGACACACTCACCGGTAGTGGGTGTGTCTTGCATGTTTAGTTTCCATTATAAAGACTACAAAATTAAGTCTGCCGTTTTCTACCTAACTAAGTAATGCCAAAAAAATTGATATTTGGTCCAAGAAATAATTTTGTAATCACCAGCTGGTAAAACACCACCAGTATTATTCAAAATATGAAGTTATATCTTCTCTAGGATACATTTGCTATTTTGAATCTTTTAGTTTTACTTTTAACATTAAATTCAACTGACTTTTTTTTTTAATCTTAGCTAATGATATCTTGAGAAATTTATATTTAGTTTTAATTTTTTCAGTTGCCAGACTACCAAAATGCTACAAAAATAAAAATAATTTTAGCTAATACTGTGACTTATTTTAATGTTACTTACCCTCCACCACTTATAGTGTAAAAGTATATATAAGTAACAAGATGATCATCATTTTGTTACGCACTTTTCACTTATAAGATAGACGCTACTACTACCAATCACGCGAACTCTCAAGGCCTCTATGTATGTGGGAGTGGCCACGCTAACTTACTACGCGTTGAAGTGCGCGTGTGGGAAAGGTTTATAGCACTAACATGTGCTGTTTGTGGGTAGTTGTGCTAATTAGTACGTGGAGTACTACAATTGAAGGTTCCACTGATACTAGGGGAGTGTATCTTGCATATTTGCTTCTCTTACTTGATTACATTTACCCATTTCATTGCACAAGCTATACTAATACCTAACTTCTGACAATGACTTCTCTGGTGGCAGCTACTGTCCAGGAGGCTCACGACCTAGCTCACCATACCACAAGCTCCCACAAGACGCTTTCCTTATCCCCACGCTCACATAATTGGTATGATAAAGGGTAGCCAACGCCGGACTGGCATTTGAACGTAGTAGTCGCGTTTATAATTCAATTTTAGTTCCCTGTACGCGAATCTGTGGCCTCGTTGACTCATTCTGAACTTTTCCCATGTCGGAGTATAAAAAGGAGAATGCCAATCTAAAAATTGAGCAAAGTCGTAAATTGTACCAGACATATAAGTCTTATAAAGGTGTAGAGGTGAACGGGCTAAGTCTTGGGGCTGATAAAGTCCTCTGATAATTGCTTCCTCTCACATTAATAGTGAGTCAGGAGAATAGGCACAAGCCACAAGAGTGTCTATCTACTAACACTATGTGCCCAGACAAATTGCTAGTTCGATAATAATTATTATAATCTAAAATAACATTATTTATTAGCTATAGCAAAGTTAACGAGACCAATGAATTTCATATTGCAATTATTACAAATTAATATATACTGTATTAGCTATATCTTATCTTTAAAGTCCTTCATATCAATGTAACTTACCTACCACTAGATGCAGCGTAAAAGTATAAATAAGTAACAAAATCATCATGTTACCGCACTTTCACTTTTAGGATAAACGCTACAACTATAATGACGCAAACTCCAAGCCCTTTATGTGGGCGTGGCCACGCTAACTCTGCGCGTTGTTAACCCTAACTGTGCAGCGCACCGGAAAGTGTTATATAGTAGTGGTCCAGTCTGTTTAGTGATAGCCTGTCCACCACGCAATGTTATTGAAAATTACAAGTTATTAATCGTTTTATTAACTACTAAGAATTTTATGTTATTGGAGATTTGGTTTTTGTATTTCGACCCATTTTTTATATAGCGCCTCCTGAGAGTACTTTGTAGTCAGGTAAGCTAATATATTCTTGCTGCCCTCTGTAGTTCTGCTCGTGCTGAATACTATGTCAAGTGCTACAAATGAAGATTCTCTGAGACTACCACATGCAAGGCACACTCACTGGTAGTGGGTGTGTCTTGCATGTTTAGTTTCCATTATAAAGACCACAATTAAATCTACCTTTTTCATTGCACAAACTATACTGATACCTAACTGATAGGTAATGCCAAAAAATTGGTATTTGGTCCAAGAAATTATTTTGTAATCACCAGCTGGTAAAACACCATTAGTATTATTCAAATTATGAACCAATTTAGACACCGTTTAGGATAGCTAAAGCTAGATCTACATAAAGATTTTAGTAAGAACTTAAAAAGTCAAAAGCAAGGTTTAAATCAAGATATAATAGCACTACCGTGAAGGTTATTTGATATTACCATGTCTTAACTATACAGTGGCTAAGTGTACAGATCCAAACGACTTTTTGTTATATCTTCTCTAGGAGGATACATTTGCTATTTTGAATCTTTTAGTTTTACTTTTTACATTAAATTCAACTGACTTTTTTTTTAATGCTTAGCTATGATATCTTGCGAAATTAAGATATAGTTTTAATGTTTTCAGTTAAATAACAATTAACCATTCCCAGACCAACAAAATACTACATAAATAGAAATAATTTTAGCTATACTGTGATTTATTTTAATGTTACTTACCCTCAACCATGTGTAGTGTAAAAGTATATATAAGTAACAAGATGATCATCATTTTGTTACGGCACTTTTCACTTATAAGATAGACGCTACTAGTACCAATCACGCGAACTCTCAAGGTCTATATGTATGTGGGTGTGGCTACGCTAACTTTCGGCGCGTTGAAGTACGCATGTGGAAAGGTTTCTTATATAAATTAAATGGTTGATGCTGTTATTGTCAGTAAGAGAATGAGACTAATAGAGCGACAATCAATATAATCATGCTGATATCCAAAACACGGTGATCCCAACTGCTGCAATCAATGCTCTATTGCCACTTTTCTTGGACAGTGCGCACTCAATGTCCATGATAAAAAACATTCCATGAATATGGTCCGAGCTGCTGTTGAACACCTTAATTAATCCAGGTCAAGTCCCTGTTCTTGCAGCTGATCAGCCATTGTATGCCCTAGCCAAGCAAATCCAATGGAGCTGGCCTTCTACCTTGGGAGAGGACAAATTTGTGGTGATGTTTGGTGGTTTACACATCGAGATGGCTACCTTGAAGGTATAATTATATCATATAGGTAGATAAGTTTGGCAGTATATGGCATTTATATTCACAGGTACTGGGAGACTGGCTAGAAGATAGTGGCTGGACAAGTGCTCTAGTGCAGGCCAACATTGCTGGTACTGGTACAGCAGACTCCTTTATCAAGGCAAGTCACGTGACAAAAACTAGGCATGCTCACCAAGTCACAGGTGCAAGTCTCCACACACTGTTGCACAGGGCATATACTGCGTACACATCAGAAGCTATTCAGGCAGGGACAGAAGTTCTTTCATTGGACAGATGGTGTGAAGTGCGTGCACAGGAGAGTGTCCGGTTCAGCTACTGGTAGACAACACTGTCACTAGAGATCACTTTACTGTTGTTCATCAGATCTCTTCGGGAAGGCAATTTCCAGCTCTACATGGACTCTCTGACACAGATTGTGCCATGGATGTTTGCACTTGACCACACACACTATTCAAGATGGCTACCAGTGCACATTCGGGACATGATGCAACTGTCAGAGAAACATTCTGCAATCCTGGCTGAACTTGAACCAGGAAAGTTCACTGTACACAAAACAAGAAACAAATTTTCAGCCATAGCATCGATTGACCAGTGCCACGAACTGAATAACGCAATTATCAAACAATCTGGTGGGGCAATTGAACTTACAACCAATCCCAGTGCACTGAGACGTTGGATGGTGGCTGGTCCAGAGGTTTCGAGAATTGTTACAGAGTTTGAAAACTGTGCATTGGTAACAGAAGCAAATAGCAGTGATCATCGCCATCATGAGCAGTATGCAAGTGTACAGGCTACATTCATTACAGTCGCTTACTGCTGTAATCGAAGAGATGGGAAGTCCATTTCTGGAGAAAAGCAATGATATCTTGTTCTTGGACACAAGAAATATCATGGACGTGTCTGTTGGAGAAACAGTTAGAAAGATTGAAGCCCTTGGTATGCAACAGTACGACAACTTTGTTAAGGAAAGGCTAACAGAGTGTACTGTCCTATTACAGAAGTCCTGCCCAAAAACAAGCTTGCACTGTTCAGTTCACCACCAATCAAGTGTCCTTCAAAGCAGAAGATTCAAGTTTCTGCATTGAAAAGTGACTGCAATCTTTTCTCCCGGCTGTATATTTCATGTCAAACGAGGGATGGTAACCTTGCTACCTTCTTCATGCATGAGAATCAGAGTACTCCACCATCGCTATCACAGCAAACTTCGACCTGGTATGAAAGCAGACCTACTCCATTGTCTTCAGTTGAAAGAAATTGAAACTAACACCCATGTAGTCAATGCCAAGTTTTTTTATGGTGCTGCTGTTGTCCAGATGCTTCATCCCTAAAACAGCCTAAACCTTTCAAGATTATGCTGATGCAGTATTCACATCATACATATCTTCCCAGTTAGAGGGTGTTGAATGAGTGGATATTGTCTGGGATGTGTATATTGCAGAGAGCCTGAAGAGCACAACCTGGCAAAAAAGAGGCAAGGATGTCAGAAGAAGAGTGTCTCCAACCACAGTAATCCCACAGAATTGGAAGGACTTCCTACGTGTGGATGAAAATAAATTGGAGTTATTCAGTTTTTTGTCACAGCAAGTCACGAATCTCCCAACCGAAGAAGGAAAATGCATCTACACAACTCATGGAAGTGACGTTTTTAAGCTCCATGGTTGACAAGCCTAGTTCCCTGCTCCTATGAAGAAGCAGACACTCGCTTGCTCTTACATGTGGCAGATGCAGTACAGAAGGGGTTCAGAAAAGTATGTGTGCGTACTGTGGATACTGATGTTGTGATATTGGCGGTTTCAATGTTTCATCGCATCAGTCATGAAGAGTTGTGGATTGCATTTGGTACTGGATCTAATTTCCGCTATATACCAGTCCATGAAATAGCTGCTGCAATGGATCCCAGGGTCTGTGCTACTCTACATGTATTTCATGCATTTACAGGGTGTGATAATACATCTTCATTTGGAGGGAGAGGTAAGAAGACTGCCTGGGACACATGGAAAGTATTTCCTGAAGTTACCGCAGCATTGAGGACCTGCTACTCATGCAAGGCAACATCAGAAGCTGAACTATGTCAGTTTTGGAACGGTTTGTGATTTTGATGTATGATTGCACAAGTGACATCACAGGAATTAATGAGGCAAGAAAACAACTATTTACCCGCAAGTCGAGGAGCCTGGAAAACCTTCCACCAACTTTAGCAGCTCTGGAACAACATGTTCGGAGGGTCTGCTACCAGTCCAATTGCTGGAAAACCAGGCTTTGATTCCTGACCCAGACCTTCCAAGCCCAGCAGATTGGGGATGGAAGAAAGTTGAAACTGGATGGCAAACATTGTGGACCACCCTTCCAGAAGCATCACAGTCATGTTCAGAACTGATTCGGTATGGCTGCAAGAAAGAATGTACTGGGAGATGCAAGTGTTTCAAGGCAGCCCTCAAATGTACTGCACTTTGTTTTTGTTCTGGTGATTGTCAGTAATTTACTATCATGGAGTGTACTTGTTTTGTCAATTAATCTCCAGACTTCAAATTCCTTGCCTATGCTGCATAGATAATTGTTAAACCTGCTTTAGCTAAATGTGCCCAAATAAGGAACACATGATTTGCAAACCCTGGAAAAGATCAAAATTCCTAAATTCTTTATGTTAGAGCAACTACCAACTTGCTACATGTGACTGCACTAAAAAAAAACAACATTTATGCCATATATGGAAATTTTTGACGTCTAGAGGTTACTAAAGGTCAAGTCGGAGGTGGCTCCATTTCTTAAAATAATTACTATGATATGAAGAAACTGTATACCAAGTTTCATGCTTTTATCACAAAATGCACAATTATGTACCAAATCTTGGTTACACGAGAACTATATAGCGCTATCAGTTTACCGCTTATTGCCGATAATCAGCAGTGTTCAATGAATTTATCAATAGAATACATAGAACATCAGATAAATTACACTGTATTAGGTTTGGTAATTTTCCCCTTCTTATTCGCTTTTTAAATAATAAAAGAAGAAAACAAAAGTAGGTGTGGCTTTCTTGCGTTTCTACGAAATCCAAACCCCCCTGTGAAAACACCTAGCTACAGGCCTGTACCATCATATATCTTCACAATGATATCTTAGGTACATGACCATGAAATAACTCGCAATATTTCACAGTTGTTACCCTTGTAGTTACAGTAACCAGCAAAACTTGTCACTTTTCCTGGGGTTTTTACAGCTACCTTTCCTCTTGTGTAGACAGTGGTATTTTATTCCAGCCTAGGTATCTTCACAACTTCACCAGTGAGTTACAAGTACTCTAGTACTAACTACTTCAGTGAAGATATTTAGTAGTCTGGCATAGCCGACCCTCACTAATATAAGGAAGGTAAAGTGTCGGCTACGCCAGACTAGATTTAGTATGTAATAAACCACTTATTACACTCAGTCAGAGTGATATGGCGATTATATATATGCATATATATATATATGTAATAGTTATGCCATGGCCAAGAGGGGTTATGGAATATAACCGTCCTGATCCTGAGGGCGAAGCCCGAGGGATAAGGGCGGTGATATTCCATAACCCCGATGTTGCCATGGCACAACTGTTTTATACCATAGTTGCTGCTATATACTACTACTCTCTCATATCCAATTATATGGGACCAGCCCTACCACATATAACTCTCTCCTGCCGCTCTCATACCACAGGAATTTACCACAGCTAGCTGCTTTACTGCTTACTGCTGAGCAGCCCAGGTAGAGTTAGATCTGGAGATAACAGCTGGCAGCTACAATGCTAAAGTAAACTTGCTAAAGTAAACTTGCTAAAGTAAACTTTCTGGCGTGCTTCAATTGAATTTTAATTGAATTTTAATTTTGGGCCGGAAACACGGAAGAATTCCCTTGACACCACACCGGGAAAATATCATAGCCCCAGGAAAAATCACCAGGAAAATATCACTTTTAATCCATGGGTGTTACCGCAGCAACCATGGTATAAATATATATATATTATATGTATAATAGCTGATCAACATTACATAATTATCTATTTTATCCATGTGAGTTGTCATTAAATTAAAACTTGTTACAGTAACATTGTCACATTAGGATTACAAAACAATATATGCGGCACACACATAGCTCTAGCCAGCTAGCTACAAAGTTGATATATAATTAGCTATCATGTCCAACTAGAAAGGATTATCCAACAAATATCAATTTTTATGCTATACTACTTAATTTGTAAAATCATTTTTTTAATGTATTCATTTTCCATTTCTAAAGGTTCGTCTATGCAAATCCTAACTTCAATGTCGTTTGAAGTTGAAGTGGGCAGAGTGACATTGAACCAGGGAGGAGAATTAAAGGTGCAGCAAGCACTTACAGTTCTGGCCATCCCATAATAGCCCGTTATGCAATCCGTCGCAGAAATAGTTGTCCCCGACAAAGGACGGAGGATGTCTTGCAAAGTTAGTGTCAGAATTATCACACGGACATCTCCCTGCGTGACCAGCACCAAACGACCAGCACCAAACGACCATACATGCTGGCGAGGATGTCCGTGTGTTATACTTACCCCGTCCAAATAGCCTTCTTCAATGGAGGGGTTGGAATTAAAAAATTGTGTAAAAGCATCACATAGTCCTATCACAGACCCAATTATTTGTCCGCGAATTTGTGAATATGTAGTGGGTACGTTAATAACCAGAGAATCATTGCAAGAAGAAGCGGTGCAGAGTCTTGAAGGCGAAGTTACCGTTGTCCAAGGTGAAGGACAATTGTGAGAGGAATTTGCCACGTCAAAATTTACAATTTCCGTCCATTCATCACTGGGAAATAAGGACTGAAGTATCATTCTTGCCTAAGTGAAGACATTGACATTTCTATTTGGGAACTTGAAGAACATGTTGTATTAAGAGCAACCGAGGATACGATTTGTGGAGTTGAAGATAAAACTGGTAAATCAATAAGACTGATGACGAGCAACAAGTCTAAAGAAGATTACACGAGTCATCGTAAAACTGAGTCCTTGCATATAATGGCGAGCTTTTGTACATTCACTCTACCGGGCCACGCCCTAGTCTCGCGGGCCAGACACTTTACATAATCGGGGTCAGGCCTGCGAGGCTTATTACCATAAAACTGACTAAGAAATAATTTGTGCAAAACTAAAAATTCGTTTCTGACATGGCTTTATAGTGAAAGATGCATCTGTTTTGATTGTGTTAAAATAAGCTGCAAATAACCATAAACTGTACATGTGATTTCCTTGCCATTTCTGTATGTTTTGTGTCTATCAATCATATCTAGACAGTGGCATGTTAAGCAGTACAGTTTTGAATGTGTATTATACATTAGGTTGATATAATAATTATATTGCACATCAAAGACTTTTGAGTTCTAGTTAAGTCACAATGTGATATTAAATAGCACTATACAAAATGCATTGAAAAGGAGGAAAAATTCCATTATTTTAAAAGTCGGGTTATCTCATATTTACTATACCTTTCCTGCTTCATAATGGTATGAAAGATTTTTTTTTGTTCATGAAATAATAGTGTGAAAATTTTCAGATGTCAAATAAGTCACATTTCACTATTGACCAATGATAAATAATCTAGGGTTTGAAAAAAATATAATAAAATTGATGCTGTGAAGATTCATTGAACAATTAACCTGGTGGAGACAAGCCAAACAAAGCAAGCTCATTTAATTGGGATGTCTGTCGTGGAATGTGTTAAAAGCATGTCATGTTAAAAAGCAAACACTTGTCAGTATGGTTTAGTGTTGTTTTAGTTAACTAAAACCAAAACCCCTTAGTATTTTACTTTTTGTAAGAATAACTAAAACTAAGCTGTAGAGAACATGAAAAAAACTTGAACTAAATATTTTAGAAGACAGTAAATTCGATAATAACTAAAACTACTGGTAGAGTGGATGACAAAAGCTAAAACTAAGCTTTTTTTGTTGTTGTAAACAATTCATCTTGAATTAAATGAAGGTATAAATTTTCTTAAAGTAAATAGTCTCTAAACTATAAAAAAGATACTTTATAAGATTTCATAGAAACATGCTTTATGAAGTTATTTGGGAAAACCATCTGGACTACTTTAAGCAGTCTCATTAATGAAGAATTTGAGTGACAACATAGATTAACTAAAACTAAGTTAGTTGATAGTAATAACTAGCTAAATCTTCTACATGGTATTGATGAGAAACTAAATCTTCAGCGATAATTTGGGGGGAAAACTAAAACTAAGCATTCAATATAGTATAAATAACTAAAACTAAGCAAGTCTGGAATCTCTAAACCAAAATGACACTGGTATGGTTCTTGACAAATTCTGATAAGCCAAGTACAGCAATTAAATATATAAGGTAGCTAGCTAATAATGCCTAAATAATCTCTTATCAGCAAAAAAAACAAAAAAAAAAAAAAAAAAAAAAAAAAAAAACACAGAAGGAAATTAGTTTAAATTCAAATAAAAGTTGACAGTGCCACTCAATAAGATAACATACACCTGTACATCATAGCAAAGTCATTTAAAACAATGACACAGCCATGTAAACATTGTGTACACATGCTTGTCCGTTAGCTACCGCACGTCTACAATGTGTACACATGATTGTCCTTTAGCTACAGCACGTCTACAATGTAAACATTGTGTACACATGCTTGTCCTTTAGCTACCGCATGTCTACAATGTAGTCCGATAACCACCAATATAGACTGAGTTTGTGGGTGCAAGTCATCCAAAGAACTAAAATTTCAAATTTCAAAAAGGAAAAAAAAAAAAAAAGAAAGATGAAAATTATAATAATACAATACAAAGCAAAAAAAAAACAAAAAAATTGCACTAATGATGAATGGTTCAAGCAAATATGCAGTGATGAAAAGTGAAAAAAAATTAAACGGAGTGGAAGAGACTCAATCAGAATTACTTCAAAGAGGATCAATGCAATATAGTCATGCTTCAATGCCCGCAACCGTCCGTCAGGAAAGCACACCAGATGCTGACTCAGCAAATCCAGCCCCTGATCATTCAGTGGAGAAACATTGGCTAGTGGGGCTGGAGGATACGAGGGAACTCCTACAAGAACACACACATACACACACACAACAACAACAACAACAACAACACTCATAATTAGATGTATTCTCTCTTTTTCACAGGCTTTTTTAAACAATACAGAATTAAAAATATTTGGTCGCCACCGGGAATCGAACCCAGGATAGCATGTATAATGCACAAGCGCTCTCCAATTGAGCTATGACCACCAGCCGGCGAAGAAACACTCCAATTACTGTTAAGGGGTACTGCTATGAAGAGAGAGAATACATCTAATGAGTAAAATAAGGCTGAGAAAGAAATTATGAACACTCATAATTCACTTTCCAACTTTCTTGCATATCTTTCCACGTAATCTCAAGTACCTGTATATACCTTGTATTCGGGCAGCTTGGTGACGCCCGGCCATGTGAGCTCACTGGGTGTGCCCACTAATTTGAAGATCCTCTTGAGCTGTTCTTCTACGTCACTTCCTGGGAACAACGGCCGACCTGCATTAGCCATCTCTGAAGGAGCACACACATATATACATACATATTCAAAAGCATGTATGTGTGCATTTATATCTGTATGTATGTATGTATGTAATGTATGTATGTACGTATGCATGTATGTATGCATGTATGTATGCATGCATGCATACTTGGAAAGGTTTCACATTCCGGATAAGCCACACTAATACATTATGAATATCATTAAAATTTTATTATAACTTATAACGTAGCCAACAAATAACTCGGGCACAATTTTCAGTAAAAAAAAAACATTCTCGATCTCTGTTTTCCGACCAAAGAAATATGTAACCTGCCCGTATGAGTTCAATATACTTCAGTACAATGCCTCCTCTGCGTATACATAAACAGAAATTACATAATAACATGAATAGGTTGTTGTTGCTTTTTAAATCGAAGAATGCGAGCCTGTCCTCACCCACATGCATATAATATGTGGTTACGGCATCAGAAGGGCTAATAAATAAATAAATAAACACGGGAAAATCTCAATTATGTCACCCCTGAGAGTGTCTCACTCGATTCACTTGCTTGCTAAGTTTTGGTTATGGCCTATACCCTGAACGTTGAACTGCTAACTGCTATGTATATGTGTGTGTGCCGTGTGCAAGAGTGTCATGTGCATATGGGCTGTGGTGTGTGTCATTTATGTTAGATTCTTCTAGAACGTTTGTGAGCATGCGTGTTCATGTCAGTATTTAAAGGATTGTATCACACATGGAAAGTTAGTTCTGTTTCAGCTAATTCCGTCTCTATGTGTTTCTTATCCTGTCTTTGTATTTGGATTAAAACCTAAACTTACTCTGACCGGTTGGGACCCATAAAGGGTAGTTAATAACACGACTACTAGGAGAAGCCACGGAACTTGATGGCAGCTTACTAACTTTAAAGGACAAGCCCGATCAGCCCGAGGTCTCTCCTCCCACATGAACTATTCCTTATAAACAATTAGCTAAAGATGTTAGCAGTTGAAGTTGTTGTTGTTTTTTTTAAGATTAAAAAACAAAAAAACAAAAAAAAAATAAGTATCATAAACATCCAGATTGGCACTTGTGCCAATCTGGATAAAAATACCACTGTCTTTTAGAAGGAGGCTAGCACTAAAGCATGATTGGTAAAGGATCACCAATACTCCTTTTCACCCTACAGAAACCTATGTGAACTTCACGAGCGCTCAGGTGCTTACAAGTCCGTTCAATTCAAATTTGACAAGAGATATTCTAGATAATAATTTCATGATATAGTCACTGACATGATAAATACCAGGACAAAGAACAAGGACAGACATAATTTCATGTGGGAGAATCTTGATCAGTGAAATCTTGGGACTGTCCTAGTGGATTTGAAACAATTTGTAGCTATGATATATAGATGTACACTGTATTCCCATAATAAGTATCCCACATAAATTACTTAGTCTAGATAACTTATTCTAGATAAATGTTACTGTGAGCCAGCATACCATATTTCCTTGAATAGTTTCCGCAAAATCTATTTTTTCAGACTGATTCTCGCTGCAACTGCTAATACGAGGATGGACACAAAACGAGAGTGACTACAATTGCAATACTCGTCATTCATAAAGCAGGTAATTTCTACCAAATTAACCAGCTTAGAATAGTGGTAAATATACTCATTCATTCTAAATTTTATTTTCCCTTCTTATGATGACTAAGCTGGTAAGTTTGGCAAGCATGCACTTTGCTTCATATAGGGAGTGGGTACGGGTCGTATGTAATAAACTTGAAGTGTGGGTGTTCAGATACATATCAAGTGCAACAGTCAAAGCGTTGGAGAGCTGGATTGGTGAGGACACTAATTGAAGGTGGAAAATATACGAGAACGGAAAGATTTCGAGGAAATATGGCATGTCAGTCAGTATGGGGTGAACTGTACCAGCAAATATGCATCCAGCGGACCACATGTCGATGGTAGTGGAGTAGACCTGTGCTCCCATCAGGACGTCAGGAGGTCTGTACCACAATGTCACCACCTGGTGCACACAGCACAATACAACACCAACACAAGCATGAAGTTCATACAGGATGTATCATTAAATGTGGGATACTCTCTGTGTGCTTAACCTAAGCTATTTTTAAACTCCTAATATGTTTATTATATCTCTACATGATAGTGTGTACTTCACCAATGATCAGTGTTTGGTCACATGCAAGATTTTTACTCATAGATTTCAAATTTAGCTAATAATTAACTTCCAATATGGTACAGAAAGGGTCTCATGCAATATCATTTCTATTTCTAATCCAGTGATACCAAACAGCTACCCATATAATATCATTCATATTCATTAAAAAAATGTCCTATTCAATTCCACTTCCAGAGATATCATACTTGTCCAACAAATCCCAGTGCAGTGGCATAGGAAGGGGGGACGGGCTCATAATTTTGGGACACTATCTCATGAGGTGATTTGTCACATGTACAATTTTAAACCACAAAAAAAAAAACATGCCTCCCCCCCCCTCTCCCATACCGAAACATCTTCCTACACTGGACCACCTGTGGGACCTGTACCACAGCAGTGGTATAGGTCCCACATTACATCTCTGTATAGATATAAAATAAGTCTGATACAATGTTATTCCTCAGCGAAATGAAGGTATATCTAAGTTAAAGGTAATTATCTACCCAAGGAATCATTTCTTCCAAGTGCTTGACACCCACATGTATGCATGAAGCAAGTTAAATGTTAGTGGCGTTCCCTTTTTACCTCTGCTGAAAAGTTCCTCACTGGAATACCAAATGCTCTAGCCAGCCCGAAATCTGCCAACTTCAGTTCACCTTTCTGTATTGTACACATACGGAGGACATCCAACGCAACTACTTCACTTTATATACTGCACTTCCACCACAGGGATAACCAATTGCAAGCTTTGATGTACCACTTGAGTTACGTATAATATGCACCTTTTTTTTTTACTGGCAATGCACAACAAATACATTACATACATTTATTTATTTATATATACACATGGGCAAAGTACATGTATGTGTATATTTAAACAGTTCAAAGCTGAGCCAGCAAATATACCAAGAACCCAAGCACCGATAGAGAAAACCTACTATACAGTCCCAACCAGATTAGAAAGTTAAATTTTTTTTATAAGTTTATAATGTCACATGCACATCTTCAGTAATAATTTGAAATAGTATGCTTAACAATAGCAATTTTTCTCGTTCTAACAGCCAATATTATATTACTGTAATTAAAACTTAACCTGACGTTTCGACTTCTTGCCGAAGTCAAGTCAAAATATCGGGTTAAGGTTTAAGTAACATAATATTGGCTGTTAGAATGAGAAAATTTGCTATATAATTATTGATTCAGTCATTCTCGGCTGAAATAATTATAGTAATAGGAATTTTTCCCTTTTTAACAGCCAATATTCTAATTATAACTTAACCCGATGTTTCAACTTCTTGCCGAAGTTGACCCCAGAAGAGGACTTCGGCAAGAAGTCGAAACGTCAGGTTAAGTTATAATATTGGCTGTTAAAAAGAGAAAAATTTGCTATTATTATTACAATTATTTCTGTTGAGAATGACTGAATCATTAAAGTATGCTTGCATGTTACTTTTGCAGAGCTTTTTAAAAAGCCCAAGTTGAGTTGTTAGCATCATTACCATCTGCCCCACAAGTTTCATTACATGCACCACTAACATGGCATTGATATGTCCTTAGTACCTGTCACTAGCTTCAAAACTGTCTGACATTGCACACTTGTCGCTAAAAAAAGTGTCGCAAACTCGGCTTGACAGAATTATGACAAGCTCAATATTTTTGTATGTACTATAACTGTTTGCAAAGTCAATTAATTAGAAATCACAGGTAATGAGAGGGATAATAATAATAGCAAGCAAAGGAATTAAGGATGGAATCACGATAATTAACAATAGAAATAAGAGAGAAGGTTTTTGAATCAATTGAAAAGGATATTAATGAGGAAAAAAATTGAGGAAAAAAACTGAGGAAAAAAATCAACGGGAGGAAAAATTTTATAAAAAAAATTGAGGAAAAAACAACAGATAAAAAAAATGAGGAAAAAATTAAGAAAAAACTAAGGAAGAAAATTAAAGAAGAAAAAATTAAAGAAAAAATGTAGGAACAATAACAAAAAAGTTAAAGAAAAAATTATGAAAAAAAGAAAAAAGAAAAAATCAATAAAGAAAAAATTATGGAAAAAAAAAAAAAGAAGTTCCCACTCCGGGAATTGAACCCGGGCCTTCTGGGTGAAAACCAGAAATCCTAACCACTAGACCAAATGGGACCAGTCACATCTTAACTGGTGACATTAACATAATATCCTGTAACTAGTGGTGAAAGTCGAGTTTTTAAATTACGTATGCGGTAAAGGGGATTCAATGCCATAGTAACCGCTCCCGGCAACTGTTTGAATTGATAAAGAAGCAACAAAATCAAGTCACGTTATTTAAAGTTTTCTTTGTGACATTCTTAATAGTAGTTGTAACGCACAATACTTTCACACAACTGAACATACCTACGCAAGACTTACCTTCGTGGTTCGTCTAGCGGACAATGAATTTTTAAGTAAATGCTGTTGAGTAGGCTAACTCGAATAGAAATGGAGCTCCCATAAGTTTTTGAGTTTTAACTGCACCCGCAAAAGAATTCAAAGCGGTAAACAATTCAATTTCTAAGGTGATATGGGTAATGGTCACTAAACCGGAGGATTCTGTTTAGTGAAGTTTGGGACGGGGTCGAACGCGGAGCGAACACAAAAATATGGAGGGTCAAAGTACAAAATGACATACGTACGTCCAAACATATATATAAATACCATCCCCGATTTTCAATTGTGTTACCCCTGTAAGTGTCTTGCTCGCCAATTACTAGTGATTTGCCTGAGCACAAATGGCAAGTGAGCTCAAAACTACACTATTGCTAAACAATTAATTTTAACTTCTAACACTCAACCTACTACAAGCCATGTAATTTAAACAATTTCCTTGTGATACTCTTTAGCTAAGTAGTAGTTGTAACACACAATACTTTCATACTTAACTGAACATACCTACACAAGGCTTACCTCCATGGTTAGTCTAATGGCCAATGAATTTTCAAGTAAATACTGTTGCGTAGAGCTAATAATTAAGACAAAATAGCTATTAACTTACCACCGCCACCAACTCGAATAGAAATGGAACTCCCCTAAATTTTTTAGTTCTAACTGCACCCGTAAAAGAATACATCAGTAAGCAATTCAATCTATAGAATGATACCAGTAATGATCGATAACTGGAGGATTCTGTTCAGTGAAGTTTGGGACGAGGATCAAAGTACAAAATGACATACATACATCCAAACATATATATAAACAAACAAACATCCCCAATTTTCAGTTGTGTTACCCCTATCAGTGTCTCGCTCGCTCACCAATTACTCACTCTAGTTATCAAAATATTCTGAGGCTTCAGATCTCTATGGAATATGTTGAGAGCATGGCAATAGGCTAGACCCTTCAGGAGCTGATAGTAGAACGACTATAAAAATAGAAAGCAGAATCTACATAAAACATGTTTTGTATGTGTTCAATCCATTCCTAATTAGTTTATTCGTTAGGTACATAAAAAGAACATGATGTAAAGTAAACCAAAAACCATGAAAGTACCAATAGGGTTTATTTTAAATTAATACAAAGATCTCTTGACCCTTCCACACTAGTGTGCAACTTAAATATAAAAAAAAAGCCTAACAAAACCCCATTCCCTTAATCCCAGTACTTACCTGCACTGTGCGATGGCTGACATTGCCTGCACAGCTATCAAAGTACTTCTTCAAATCCTAAATAAAGATAAATGTGTGTTTGGTAACAACATTGATCATTTACATGTAAGTGCTAGAGTATACAATATATGTGACCATATGGTGGATTAGTCCAGCGTAGCCAGACCCTTTACCGAACCGCTACGCTGGGAATGGGTCTGGGGACATGGCCATACCAAATTTGTTCTGCCGCACATATATTGCGGTGGTCAATTACCGTTAGCAAATTACTGGGAATAGCCCTCCTCAACCACAAATAGAAATTCCTGTGCGTGTCAGCCACCCTTTCCAACGCTAGGTTTAGCAATCATGGCTAATTTGCAGTAGAAATTCAGGTATAAAGGAAGTGGGGCACTCACCGCTTCCACATTCCTCCAGAACAAATTTAGTACGGCCATGTCCCCAGACCCTCTGCGTGCGCTTTGCGCGCTACGTGGGTCTGGCTACGCGGGACTAATGGTGGATAATCAAGTAAATTAGCAAACTTTGAGCTCTCCTGTCTATCAACAGCTATTTTAACATGCGAGCTACCTGACGTCACACCAGGAGTGCATCAAACAATTCAGATTATCTGTTTCAATCTTCCAAAAACCAGCAAGTGATTTATGACGATAGATTGACTTTACTCACTGAAAGTATATTTCTGGCATTCTTGGCTCATTCTAATTACAAACACAACCATTGTAAGGAGTTGCACCACTGGCACGGTCACCAAAACAGTCACGATTCTGACAGTGTGACCCTCAGATAAAACTAAACCCACGGGCACTGCTAGTGGCTTATGTGTACTTGTATATGCAATAAATACTTTTACCCCAACTACCTGATCACAAAACTCGAAGACCATAGTCAACTTCAGACTCTTGTGCAACACATCAATGAGTCTCACGATGTTCTTGTGTTTTAGCTCTTTCAGCAGACATATTTCCCTCAGAGCAGCACTGGGCACACCTTCATCGTCCTCATCCAACCTCACTATCTTGAGTGCTACTATTTCACCAGTTTCCCTGTCCTTGGCTTTGTACACTGTGCCATAAGTGCCTAAAAAAAGTGTACACAAGCTAAACAAAATCCAACAAACAGCTCGTCAAACGGCTAGCTAATAGATATTCATTGCACCTAAACTATATTCATACCGGCTCCTTTTGAATCATGAGAACAGACTTACCTTCCCCTATTTTTTCCACCTTTTCATAGCCTTGCATTTTTTCTTTCTTTTTCTGCTGGAGGCGATTTGTGTATTAGTGCGCTTTATTCAGAAATCATCTGTAGGCGTAGCCTTGGAAACTAGTAAATTATAACGTCTACTACGGTTGCTCATTATTATTGAACCCATAATGTTTGAAGTGACTTCTCGCAATTGTAAATATGCACTGCATGGTTTAACCTTATAGTAGCTACATAGCTACTATTTAAAATATGGACTTACTCATTTGACATAAGAAAATTCACAACAACAACAAAATAACAGCAACAACAACAGCAGCAGCAACAACAATAGCAGCAACAACAATAACAACAACAACAATAACAGTAACAACAATAAAAGCAACAACAATAACAACAACAACAACAACGACGACGACAACAACAACAACAATAGTGGTTCTGCCGCACGCGCAATTTCACGTGTAACTAACTGGTAAGGTGTTTCCACAGTGCATAAAGATGCCAAGCAAGACGGAGGACAGTAGTTGTACACAGCCGTCTTTGAGACACCTAACCTCACCAGAATATGGAAAGATAAGAAAAGAACAAGTTAAGGTAATTTCTAGAGTTACTACTAAGAATCCAGCGTTTATTCTGTACTTTTAGAGCTGATAGCTAGCTATGTGTATGGGTCAAAGTATGAAATTTAATATTTAAATGAGGTTGGATGAGTTTTAAGAAAACATGGGTAAAGATACAAGAATACTGAGTTATTATTGGAAATAAACTATGCTAAGTTGTTGACTAATTCGAGGGAAAAGTCACCATTTTCATGCGTCCATATTGTTATGTACATATGTGTTACTGATAATTCTATTGTTGTTGTTTTCATTTGCTTTGGGGTAGTCGAAGTACTGAAGTGTGCTCTCCCCATATTTTATGCTGACTCATTATTTTTACATATATATTATTAGTACGCCCTGTATGGGGCAAATCGCATGGGAATAGTGAAATAGCACGGTAAATAAATGGAACAGCATGGAAGCCAAGTAAAATACCGTGGTAGCTGATAAGTGTGCATGTGTGCAGCTCCAGCCTTGGAAACATACAGTTTGAGTAGTTTATAGTTGGAGACTATGCCATTCTTTAGTGCAGAAGTTCTACCCATATTGGACGGAGTTTTTTAACAGATTAGGAGGAGCTATAGGTTGAAGACAAATTTCCAGAGGAAGCTAATCCTGAAATACAGAGATAGTGAGTGAATGATACAGTGTAGCTACAAGTGCAAATGATTAAAAAAAAGCTGTCCTACTATTAGCGAGTGATAGCACGAGTTACCTGTGCTATTTCAATCACTTTACTCATGCTATTCATCCCGAATAACCCGTGCTATTACTCACTCATACATACATACATACATATATTTGGCAAGCGAGCGAGACACTCTCAGGGGTAACACAATTGAAAATCGGGGATGTTTGTTTGTTTATATATATGTTTGGACGTACGTATGTCATTTTGTACTTTGACCCTAGCGTATTTTCGAGTTAGGTCAGCGTTCGACCCCGTCCCAAACATCACTAAACAGTATCCTCGGGTTTATCAATCATTACCCGTATCATCCTAGAAATTGAATCGTTTACCGCTTTGAATTCTTTTGCGGGTGCAGTTTAAACTAAAAAACTTACTGGAGTTCCATTTCTATTCTAGTTAGTGGCGGTGGTAAGTACGCTATTTGTCATACTTATAAGCCATACGCAACAGTATCAACTTGAGAATTCATTGTCCACTAGACATACCACGAAGGTAAGTCTTGCATAAGTATGTTCAATTATGTGAAAGTATTTTGTGTTACAACTACTACTAAGAATATCACAAAGAAAAAGTTTAAATAACGTGACTTGTTTTTTGTTGCTTATTTTGTTTTAATTCAAACAGTTGCTGGGAGTGGTTACTATGGCATTGAATGCCTTTACCGTATATGTAATACGTAATCTAAAAACTCGACTTTTTTAGTAGCTTGAATGTTAGAAGTTAAAACCAAACGTTTAACAATAGTGTAGTATTAGGCTCGCTCGCCATTTGTGCTCAAGCACACCACTAGTTTATGTATATATAGATATACGGTATATACATATAGCAGTGAAACAGTTTATGCTTCAAAGCCTAGTCGTTCAGAAGTAACTCCACCATACATTTAAAAACATGGTTGTCCTGAACTACGCATGGGCACGTTGCAGTTTAGGCGTTCAATACGGGGAAATTGAATGCATACACTATGCGGAAATACTCAAGGAAAAACTCCAACAGGATATACAATAAATATATATATATATACACAATACAGTGTAGTTTATATCAATGACATGCACAGCCACAACCTACAATACACTACAATTGTGTATCTAGTAATTATTTTGACGTTTTCTTGATATCCAATACTATAAATTTACATTACAAGTACACTTCTGGGTTTGATACCGGAATATTGGCTAGGAATCGTGATGTAAGAGCGTTAGCATTAGAGGGTGGGGCTACATATATACTTGAGACGTGCACACATGCAGCATTGATTAACCAATACATCAAGACTGTCTCATGGGTCATATGTAATGTATTGTATGTTGATCAAGGAAGCTTCATTGGGGGGGGGGGGGGGGGCGTTCAGAGTCCCCGACCCCCTTCTGTATCACACACTGTGCTTGTGTCTAACTCTCTATTGCACATGCTTGTAAAGCTGGTTGCACCTCTACTTACAATCTTTTCATGGAGAGTACTACAGAATAAGAGAGATTCCAAACAATTTGTATCATAATGTGTTACACCTCAAGAATATTTATTTCGGCATTGATAAGCAGTCCAGTTTCTATCTTTCAATACCTTTCTCTTAAAACTTTTTCAGGGATACAGGATTTTTCATTGGGTGAGCAGAATTTTTTGTAGAGTTGCAAAAACCATTTAGCCACATGAACATGTGTGAAGTCACACTGTGAAACAGATTGTCAGGTGCAAACTTAGACCAACAATTATGAAATGCTATGAGGACCAGAACTAGAAAGTTTTGGTTTTGAAGATGTGTTGGACATTTTTTTAAGAAACTTATCATTCATATTTATACTGATCATTAATTTTTTCATAAAATAGTTCAGTCAGGGTAAGACTAAATTTAGAGGGAAAACTAAATTTGTGGGGGGGGGGGGGGGGGGGGGGCCCAGAGTCTGTATGAAGCCCTGATTTTCTATTGACTTGAACTTTCATTACAGTCTCTGCAGGATCTAGTAAGACATCATGTGGACTCGTTCAACTTCATGCTGGAGAAGGGACTACCATATGCAGTCCAGGTGAGTTAGGTTTAGTATGTTTCAGTATGTTCGATGACCTATCTGTTTCTATATTGATTTTATTAATTATACGTAAATGACTAGAGAATTTGTGAGTATTGGGAATGGATATAACCCATAGCTTCTAATAGCTTCCGGCCACATGTTTATCAATAAGTTTATTCATTACTGAGTCCTTGTTAGTTCAGTTTTGTGTGCCATGCTTTTGGAATGTCGATGGCCTGCATGAAATATAAAAGCATTTTAATCTTTCATCTTCACAAATTTCTCTGTCTTTCTTCTTCAAATTTCTCTGTCTGGGGTATTCCCTGTCTGATTGAGTATACTGTGTGAGGATAACATCATTCCAATGTGCCTATAGTTTGCCCCTCCCCCTTTCATTTATTTTCCATTAGAACTTAACTTCATTCATATTGTATGTATATGTGTGTGCATATATGTGTGTGTGCGCGTGTGACTGTCACTTTCATTGACAGAATCTCCCAACATATGAACTGATGGATTCAGACAACAGGAAAATATCCCTATTTTTGGAGGCAAGTTTGAAGAAATGATACATATGTAAGATTATATGAACTGACTAGGGTTTGCAAAAGTCAACATCTTATTATTGACTATGTTGAGTTAAACTCACTTTATATTGTCAGAAGAAAGTATACTAACATTCTGAGACATTTCGTAAGAGCTAAGTGTGAATATGTACAAAATAATTGAATCTATTTCCTTCAGTGATTAGTAATATTATGGTTAAATTAATGTTTCAAGCGTAATTATAGTAGCAATCATTATAGGATGTGAAGATTGGTAGTCCCACTTTACCGGAGACCAATGTACACTCCACGTCCATCAAGATCTTCCCGAGCGAGTGTCGTCAGAGGAACTGCACATACCGGGGCAAACTCTCGCTCACGTTCAAGTGGCTTGTGAACGGTGTCGAGAAGGGCACGCTCACCAGGACCGCAGGACAGGTCCCCATCATGGTGAAGGTGCGGTCTATGTGTCACTCTGTATGTACATGTAGGATATTATACATGTATAGTGTAAAATATTGGAGTATGGGTTGTGAATATTGGGGAAAATCTGTTGCCTTTTATGTAGTCATGGTATGTATGTATGTATGTGCCTACACTTGTGAATAGATTACATGTACTAATCAGTCATCCCCCCTACTACTACTACTACTACTACTACTGCACACACACTCACACATACATACAAACACTCTCACTCACTCACACACACATTCACACTCTCATACACACACATGCACACACATACCATGCTTAAAGTATGGTTTGAAGATGTGTAATTACTTGTAATGGTAAATTCTTGTTTTTCAATGACCTTCCTTGTCAACAGTTGAAGTACTGTACTGTAAAATGTGTCTGTAAAGCACAAGTATTTTCTTGAAAGGAATTTAATGTATGTACATGTGTGTACATGAGGTGGACATGTGTGTACATGAGGTGGAATGATACAACCTGAAACTGCACGTTGTATAGTAAGAATGTTTTTTTGTGGCTATGATTTGTTGTTGTTCAGTCTGATCGATGTCGTTTGTCTTTTCTACGTCCAAGAGAGCTTGTACAAGCCCATGAAGAAGCTGAGGTATGCATAGCTGGAGTATCACGTCACACGTATGTGCATAGCTACAAATCAATATTACAATGTACATACAATATAGTTGGAGATAATGATGACACTTTACCAAATTTGACTTTCCAAATAAAAGCAATTGAAGTTCTTAATTATATTTGTTGTTGTTGTTATGTTGTTTCCTTCAGGAGTTTGGAGGTTATTTTATTGTTAATGGAAATGAACGACTCATAAGAATGTTGATAATGACCAGGAGAAACTACGTAAGTTTGTGTGTGTGTGTGTGTATGTATGTGTATGTGTGTGTATGTGTGTACGATCCAAGTGTTTTTTTACGTGTTACATATTCAAGTATAATATTATATGTATGTATTATGACACACCAAAGGTGCGAACCCTCAGAGCTACTATACACTAGCTAGAAATTACAAAATCATCTCAGACCAACAAGAATAATTTATTGGCTGTTCTAATCAGGGATTGATATGGCTCCGGCAATGAAAACAATACATGTAAACGCTGTCTTCATAAGAGAAGAAGCTAGAGACACTTACCGGTTTGCATTTTCAACGCGAAACTTCACTTCTGCACCTGGATAAAAACATCCCAGCATATGTAAGCAAAACTACAGCGGGCAGCAAGGAATTTATGCTCATGTGATTACGATGTGTCGATAGGGGGCGTTACCCACAAATGTGGTACCTACATGTACGTGGAGCTGAAGCTTCACATTTTCTCAAAATCAGCCCAAAATATAAAAAAAAAGCTCACTAAAAGGTCTTAAATCGTCATTCTGAGTAAGTTCATACCTAAATCAACAGTTAATTGTCAGTAATCTCCAAAATCAGAGCATGACAGACAGACAGACTGGACGACTGCTATAACCCTCTCGCGCATGCACTCTGAGGGTTAATATAACTATACAGTTTCAGTATTACAAGTGAGGTATTATGCAAAGTTAGAGTGAAACTTTATACACAATGGTGTATCAAGACTATGTACTTTACTGTGTATTTTTGCTTGCAATTATTTTAGACTCTGGACTTCAAAATTATAGCACATAACATGTTATTGTTCACCTATAATTAATCCATTGGTGATTCAATTCATATAGCATTTAACCCCAATGAGAACATAATTGTCCAAATAATGTAGTTTAAGGCTTTTCTATGGGGTCACTTGTTATAGTTATAAACCAAAATTGAGGTTTGTATGCGATTTATAAACTCCAAGACACGAGGGCGCAGCCCGAGTGGCGAGGATTTATAAATCGAAATACAAACCTAATGATTTTGGTTTATAACTATTTTATAGCCAGAACATAAACAACGAGCGAAGTATAGCGTTAGCTATCTTAGTAATTGTATTAAAGTACCCAAACTCTTCATTATCCCATTTTGCTTTGATCTGCCTTCTACCATAATTATGGTTGCTAAGAACTATATCAAACTTTCCCCCGCTAATACATTTTCTTACGGGCATACCAGACTGTATCAGATTTATAGTTCTTAACGACAAGCGCGGTCGCTCGGGTAACGGGCTATAAGTTTATTATAATGCCTCGTTAGTATTATAGGCATGGTCTAATATAGTTGTTGTTAGTTAGTTGTGTTTTTTGTTGTTGTTTTTGTTGTTGTTGTTTTTGTAGCCCCTTGCCATTAATCGTTCTAGTTGGAGGAAGAGGGGATCTCTGTTCACAGAGCATGGAATTATAATGAGATGTGTTAGGAAGGATCAGACATCCGCAGTGAGTGATGGAGTGTGTGTATTTTGTGTATTTAAGGAAATAATTCCACGATTTCCCAGCCTCTACTTAATTACCCTGTGTATATGTACAACCTCATTCTATTTCCTACCTATACCATACTTTACCCAATCCTTCCATGGTTACCACCAGCAGTAATAAGAAGAAAGTGATAACTGGTCCTTCATTTTCAATCATGCATATGTAGGTGAGCTATATCTGATTATTTACTTAATTTCCAGTGGTTATGACCCATTTGTTTGTTATGGTTGTTGTTGTTATTGTTTATTTTTAACCAAAATATACTAGATTCATCATCAATTAGATAATTAAACTTTTTTTTTGTAATGAAGAGGTGGCCTTTTTAGTATCTTTCTATACTTCATTATGTTTACCAACCCACCCGTACATTTTACAATCAGATGACTGCCTACACTTGTCAGTTTACACTGCACTCTATCTACCTCACCATATACTGTACATTGTAGGTCATACTATCCACATCTGCTTACCAATGCCATACTTGCTGGGGTATACTTTACCTATCCTTCTATACTTTACCTATCCTGTCATAACTTATGAATTCTTCTGTACTTTACCATATTACCATACTTTACCATATTACCATACTTTACCATATTACCGTACTTTACCATATTGCCGTACTTTACCATATTGCCGTACTTTACCATATTGCCGTACTTTACCATATTGCCGTACTTTACCATATTGCCGTACTTTACCATATTACCATACTTTACCATATTACCATACTGTATCATATTACCATACTTCAATGTACTGTACCATACTTTACCATACTTTATGATCCTGCCAAACTTGATTATATTGATCCTCCCATTGTTATTGTTGTTATGTTTTTTAATCAGCATTATCTTGTTTCCTTGGCAACTTGTTGTTAGGAGCTGATTAGTATAAATTCCTGAGAAATGACTGCGAAACAAAAAACAGTGAGGAAAGTTGAACATTCCTTCTGAAATTAGAGGTTAAGTGCTCATATACAATTTCCATTGTAGTTATCGCATTCATTGAGAGTGCTTAAAAGGTGCTTATAAAACACTTTGAATTTATGGGCTTAAATAAAATACAAGCAAAAGCACATGTGATTTACATGTACTTACAAAAGTGCTTGAAAGCGCCACCATAGCACTTCAAGCAGTTCTTAAAGTGCTTGTAAGCACAAGCACCAAGTTCTTGAACCCATGCCTGGATACCACAGCTATGAATTAAAATATGAACAACCAGTCCAGTCAATAGACTAACACTTATTATAGTATTTATCATTCCGTGTCATCCAGCTTGTTCACTGTTCCATGATCACCAACTACTAATCTCTCCATCAATTACATATTTACTGACACTTTAGCTTCCACATCTGAACGTGTCAAGTTATGTCACTTTCTTACTTACCGTAACGTATTCTTCACTTTGCTATAGCGGGAATATATTTGTTTAAAAAAAAAAAAAGGATCAATTAACCAACATTTGCACAACCAAAGTAGCCCCATCTCTAAGAGTACTATACTAATATTAGTACATTCTAACACAATGGCAGTCACTAGAGCATAACAGGGCAAAAAAAAAATGCAAGTAGGAGTAATGGTACAGAAGTAGAGGCCATTGTTATGAATTAGTGGGTGCCTTTCTTGTGTGGTGTTGGAATGTAAGACTTAGAGGATGTGAACGTGTCAGACAGTTGGTAGATTACCCTAGCATCCTGCTCAAGTGTTGGGCCGCCATCCCCAGAGGAGGCCATCCCCTTAAATGTTGTTATCTGCTATTCTCCCAGCATAAACAAATACTCGAATGTATTGATTTTACAACTAACATACTACCAGACATCGTGTCCAGGAGTTGTTTGCTAATTATTTCCCTCGAATACAAGGTGTGTTTCAGGTTGGCCAGGCTGTGCCCCTCACACGGCTTCACCCTGACAAATGTAACCAATCATAACAGGTCATAACTGAATGATAGTTTATCAGACTTGCAGATTAAAGACATCTTGTGGACTCATCAAACTGCAACCCTGTGCTGCTAAAGTAGCTGGCACAAGAATCCCACTTACAGCCACTTCAAGGAATCATACAACCTTGATATACCTAACACTTAAACACAAGAAGAGTAAATTTTTTATGATAGCGTATTGTAAATCATTTTCAAGCCACCATTTCTAGAATCCCTTACAACCCAATTCTGTATGTGGCTACTATACTAAGATATTGTGTGATGTACTAGCCAAAATTGAATGCATTAATCAGTTGGTACATAAATTGCCAGCGTAAAGAGTTATAATCTAACACAATTAATCTGCCGATAATGAATGTGAGATATCTATTGCGGGAGGTATGTATGTTGCTATTTTGTATTGTGATATTTTATTTATTTATTTATTTTCAGAATCTAACACTGCACTACCTGACAGACGGCAGCTGTGTGCTCCAATTCTCTAAGAACAAGCAACTCTTCTTTATCCCTGTAGTCTATGTCCTGAAGGTGTGAAATACCAGCCTGAGGGGGGGGGGGCGGGGGGGGGGGGGGTTGTTAATTTTTAAGCTGTAGTCACTAGTGTGTATTAAGGCAGATAAAAAAATATTGTAACTTAACCCTTTCACTGTCGTAACGACTGTATGGTGGTTTTAAGTGGCGTCTCAGGAAAACCGTTGTCATGCGCCATAGCCTCAAAAGTTAGCTCAGTAATTATTAAGTGAAGTTAGTATTCTACAATGTTAATTGATGAGGTAATAGACCAAAATTAGCTGTGACTTCTTGCTGTTTAAATAGTAATTCTAGTGGACCAGTTTGTTGGAAATATAATGTTGATGCCTATAGGGGTTTGTTCTGCTTCATGAAGAATACCAGATAATTGTCTACAGCTTTAGAAGACAATGCTAGTTTGAAGATTGCATAGAATAAAATACTATACTGCACTCAGAATTCTTTAATTAGCTGCAGTTCAGTATCAGATATTGAAATTGTTTGTCCGTTTGCAATTCCTTTTCTTTTATAACCATTTTTATTGCACAGTTTAAGAAATTTAATACTTCTGTGGCAATTCAGCAGTGAAAGGGATAAGATGCAATAATATTTGTTACAAAAATAATAGCATTTTTCTTTTTCTCTGTTTACGCACTAATTTATGCATTTTTCTTATTGGGTATATTGGAAGAATTCTTGTACTTTGTTCAGAAAAGTTCTTTTGCTAAATAGGATGAATATTGATGTGTGGAAGCTCGTTGCTTCTATAATTTGAATATGAATTAGGCACATTTTGATCTTAAGTAATAATTTGTTGCACTTACATATTTAGGCATTGATTCAGACTACAGATCTGTACATTTTCAAAGAATTGACAAAAGGCAACGAAGATGACACCTTCTTGAAGGGGTAATGTTCCTTCTTGTTGTTCTCTTCTATTATTTTCCTATTGTTCGGAGTGAGCAGAAGTTAATTTGTATAGATTGTCTGTGGTTCCATCAATCAAATAGCATGAAAATTTGGGAAGAAATCACAGAGTATTTCTTTTGTAATACAATAAATTAAAGCAGAACAAATTAGAGCAAAAGAAAGTAGTGAGAAATCTGCTTAATGCCTAAGCATTGTTCTAAAGTACGTATTACAGGTTAGTCTAGCTATAAACTCCTTCACAGATGCTACACATCCTGATAGATCACTGAGACATCCCCAGCCCACTCCAGTCATTTTTTTCCTTGTATTTCTCAGTAGATGTTTGAAGGTTACTTGTGTTTCTGCACCAGGTGTGTGTCCAGCATGCTGAGAGCTGCCCAAGAAGAAGGTTTGACATCCCACAAGGCTGTTCTCAAATACGTAGGTGAAAGATTCCGCATCAAGGCGGAGCTACCTGCGTGGACGTCTGATGACGATGTGACCAGGCATCTATTAATGTACGTAGCTCAGTTAAAGAAGCCTTTCATAGATGAATAGCTTGGTATTAATAGATCTAATAGTAGCTGATGATATTTATGATAAAAAGTGGTAGTAATGTTTCTTTCACGCAAGCATTGTAAGGGGTAATTATATCACTTATAGTGGATATTATTTTTCAATTTTATCATTTTGTTTCCTATGTATTGCTGTGTATTGTTTGAATGATATTAATAGTAATAAGAATAATATTTATTATTATAATAATTATAATAATAATTGTATTATATAACCAACTATATTGTTGAAATGTACAAACTTTATTCCATTGGTGGTACTTGTCATCAGTTATAATTATATTAAGATGACTGCTTAAGGTAAGTAAATAAGTGGAACCTATGTGGTATGCGCATTGCGTAAATTTTGTTCGTACATTAATACAGGTAAGTGTTGCTATTAAAGAAGACTTGCAACAGTTTACCAGAGGGATCACTGAGGTCTCTCAGGTGAATATTCTCCCTCTCATTCACCTCTGTTAACTCTGTAGCATTGATGATGCACTGATTTAATTTAATTCACTGTGGCATTATTATCCAGTAATCTGTGGCAGGGCTTCATACAGGATTTTTTTCTGAAGGGGGGGGAGAGTGGGGGGGGGGGGGGGGGAGGATTCCTACCTAGGATAGCGTGTGGCTAAATAGGCTGAATAGGCCACAGAGAGGGGAGGGTGTGTGTCCTCGAGTTTGGGAGAGGAGGGTAATGCTAATATGAGCTGCTTTGTCCACTGTTATACTTCAGAGGTATACTGGGATTTTTTCCAGAAACGTTTAAACTTTTGAACATAATCCTCGTCCTTCCAGTTAGAACAGCATCAGTTGTAAGATCTTTCAGCTATATATGAACCTCACTAAGACCCATAATGCAACAGTATCACTGACCAAACCCTTGGTCGGCTCATGAAAATTGCCATTGAGGGTCCTGAGCTTTCAGCTGTAAACTTTGATGAAGTTCTAGAAATTTTCAAACAAACAAAAAATAGAAGAATTGTGCTTTGATTTACATTTTTTTAATAATAAAAGAATTTTGCTCTGAGTTACCATTTATAATAATTATAATTAAAAATTCAGATTTCTTGGGAGGGGGGAGGAGGAATTTCAGCACCCCTCCCTCCCCCTTTGTATGAAGCCCTGTATGGGCTACATTAGTGTACTACAATGTTGTTTTTATATTGCTGCTGTTGTTATTTCTTGCGTTACTGTTATTGCATGGAAATCTTCCTAGTATGACTGCTTCACTGTATTTGAGACCACTGACTATTTTGGATAGCTCAAGTAACTAATTATTATTATTGTTAAAAAAATTAATCATAGAATAGACATCATAGAATTGGTTACAATAAATATTAGATAAATTTTGGAGTAAAAAGTTTAATTGCATTTAGTTTTGTTGGAGATGACTCCATAGGCAATATTAGTGGTCATGTTGAAACCTTGTTCATCAGCTTCTTCACTTGTTGCCTTGGTTGATTCCACACTAGCATCTTGTGTGAATTCTCTCCTGGAGTTATACTCAGTCTCTTTGGCTGACTCCATATCAGTAAGGCTCTTCTTCATTGGACTACATTCTGTCTTCTTGGGGCTGTATTCTATATTCTTGGCAGACTCCAAGTCTGCAAGTTGTTTATTAGTCTTGTGTTCTTTTTTCATCCACCTATGCGTTTCCTTAATTTGTTTGATGGTGTGCCTCACCTGCTGAATTTCGTTCTCCCACGGGTCATTGTCCAGGTCTATGAGCATTTTTCTGTAAAAATACCAATAAATTCCTCCGATAGCCATAATCATGACGGTGCCAAAAATGATCGTTACCAGTATACACAGAATTACGTATGGCGTTCCGTCTACGGTACCGTTCATGGCTACTCGAGCGTTTGAGCAAGTTGGTGATATGCCGGAGAAGTTGGCGATACAGCCGAGTAAGTTGGTGATATAGCGGAGCAAGTTTGTGGTAGAGCGGAGCAACAAGTTCAAGGTATAGCGGGAGTTAGCGGAATATTGGAGATAAGAGGAGTACGTTACAAGTTAGTTGGAGGAAGAAGTGGATGAAGTTTGAAACGGACGAGTCACTTTTATATTCTGCCCATTGTGGTTTCTCTAAAGCCCTCTAGTAAAGGGGCGTGGTTATTTGTCGATCACGCACTTTTTTCGTAGTGAAGTAGTAGCTAACGCTCGGTTGCGAACCTGTGGCTAGAAATGACTTATGCTTCTTAGCCACTTTACTGTGGTCGAGGGGTTGTCACAAGAAGTGCTGTTCAGTAGTTAAGGGTCACTTCTACAAATGGTTGAAAGATTTATGATCCAAATGCAGCTGAGAAGAAACTGAAAAACAAATTTGAGATAATGGTTTGAATTATGATACTAATACATAATTCATTCCTTCATTCTGGCCTTACACTAATATGCAAATACTTTCTATCTTACTTTCCCTTCCCTTCAACTTTATAAAAATGTATGGTCTTTCCATATATGTATATATTGTTATACCAGTCTCTGGTATTACATTACAATGCATTCAGTAATAAGTTATTGTCAGTCAAGTAAATGTTAGTGCCACTTCCTGTTAGTTTGTCCACACTTGCATGTGCTTTGAAGTGAATTTTTTTGTAGTTCTGTCAAGTTGTTCATATAGGGTAATGATTGTGTGAAAGTATGACATCATGAAATATATTGGCATCTTATTTATTTATCAATTTATTTTGGATACTCGAAGATTAAATTTAAAATTTTTTTGACAGCCAGATATGAAAGTTATAGTGACTTATAACATCATGAGTACTAATTAGTTGAAATAAAACGTTCCCACACACTGTTTATTTGTACTGTAATATCCAAGTCCTCTTCAAGTTTATATTTTGTATATGTGCAACAGTGTTCTTGTAATTGTATTTTTGTGTAATTATAATAAATTACAATGATTACATACTCTAAAGTAATTGGTAATTGTTATTGTTTGTACTGTAATTATATTTCCATTACCAATTACTCTTCAAGATATGATGCATCAAATTTGCCAACTTTAAGAGTGAATTTGTGCAATATTCATTCATCATTAGCGTCACAAGTTTTTGATCTATTAAATAAGTGGTTTCACAATTAAGCACTTCTGAACTCCTTCCGGAGGTGGATCTCAGCATGACCTTTGACCTCAAGCTCCTTCAAGTATTTCAAATTAAAAAAGTAGCCATGCAAAGAGAACCCTCTAGAATAGATAGCTGTTCTTTCAGTTCAATCCATACCATTGTGAAAATGAGTGCCCCAACTTACAAGCATCTATATAATTATGATCATTTTTGCTAGTGATATAATAAATTGATCAAGTCTAGTTATATTAATGTGTGCGTGCCAAAATATTTCTTCATTGAGCAGCAGTACTCTGGTGGCAGGTTGTATACCCTGTGCGATTGAATTTAGCTGGTCCCTCAGTATAACTCTTCTTCTTTCTCTGTTTATAGCCCAATGTTTTTTGTTTGTTTTTTTGTTTTCCCATTTGTTAGGTGCTCAGGACTTATTTATCACTAATATGATAATGTTTCCTAGTTTTGGTGTGCTAAGTTGCTATAACGCATACTAAAATGGTCTCTGGGAAGTCGGTGACAAAAACTGTCAGCCTCCATTTTCTACTAGTTGCAGAATATGTCCCCGGCTATGCCCTTTTATACAAGACCTCCTCATTTAAATACAAATTTCTTGTACCACTTGTAATTGAATAGTAATTGTTGTAATTGTAATCACAATTTCTTGAGGCCCCTCAATTAATAATCATAATAGTAATAACTAGTGATGTGCTTGAGCACAAATGGCAAGCGAGCTTAAAGATTATACTATTTTTATATGAATGATTTTGACTTCTAACACTGAAGCTACTGAAAATAAGGTCCAGTTTTTACAAATTACGCATACAGGGTAAAGGGATTTCAGTGCCATAGTAACAACTCACTGCAATTGTTTGAATTGAAGGGAAAACAACAGCAACAAAACAATACGTTATTTAAACGTTTTCCTTGTGATATTGTTTAGCTAAGTAGTGGCTGTAATGCACAATGCTTTGACACAACTGGACATACCTTCGCGGTTAGTCTAGTGGACAATGCATTTTCAAGTTAATACTGTTGCGTACGGCTTATAACCAAGATAAAGAGCGCATTGACTTACCACCGTCACTAACTCGAATAGAAATGGAAGTCCTGTAAGTTTTCACGTTTTAACTGCACCCGCAATAGAGTTCAAAGCAGTAAACAATTCAATTTCTAGAGTGATACGGGTACTGATCGATAAACCAGAGGATTCTGTTTATTGAAGTGTGGGACGGGGTCGACCACAGAACTAACACAAAAATGCGAGGGTCAAAGTACAAAATGACATACGTACGTCCAAACATATATATAAACTAGTGATGTGCTTGAGCACAAATGGCGTGCGAGCCTGATAGTTAGGTAACATAAAATGTTACTATTTTTAGCTTATTTCATGCAAACACTATAATAGCAGTTATGACATTTGATTTCAGCAAACAAATACAAAATCACTCTCTTACCTGTGGTAACTTTTGTAGTATCAAACATCAACCATTCTGATAATCTCAATCACCAGTAACTCTTGAACAAACTCTCAGCTGCGATAAAAAATAACCCAGTGTTATTATTTGTAATTTTAGCCAACAAATATGGAATTACTACTTACATCATTCTTGAGTATTGATAACTTCTGTAGTATCAAATTGAAGTTACTTTGACCATCTGAATTACCAAGCTCTCACCTACAAAAACAAAAGACAATCAATTTTAGCACACAAATACAAAATTACTTTCTTACCTCATTTTCTTGAGCAGTGGTAACTTTTGTAGTACCAAATTTGAGCCAATCTGACTATTTGAATTTACCAGTCACTGTTGACAAGCTCTTAGCTACTTTGCATATTTAGCTAACAAATATGGAATTACGTACTTACCTCAGCTTCCCTCGAGAAGTAGTAGCTTCCTTAGCATTAATACTACGGCATTCTGACTACCAACGGCTCTTGACAACCAACAACCGGCACTCCGTATCCCCCCATAAAACGGCGAAGTTTTGAAATTAAGTCTGGAAAAGGGTCTTCAATGCCATAGTAACCGGTCGAATCAACTTTTTGTTTCTTGAAAAGCAAGCATTTTTGCAGGAATTTTCTCACACTTTGGAGCTTAAGTATAAAGTAAGGCTTGCTTAAATGCTTTTTTGGAGAAAAAAGTTCCCCGCATGTGCGTTTAAAGGGCATACGTACCATCCCACATACATACATACATATATATAACATATACCCAATTTTGCATTATCCACCCCTAATACTGTCTCGCTCGCTCGCCAATAAACAAACATCCCCAATTTTCAATTGTGTTACCCCTGAGAGTGTCTCAATCGCCAATTACTTTTTCTAGCTATGAAATTGATATTCGTAATGATTACATTGCTATAACAACATCGATGTACAATTTATTATTTTTCGCAGAAAACATCAAACTTTTGTGACAAAAGTTAAGACGATATAATATCTTCATTAAATTGATCCTTTCCTAATGTTTCACACGCAAATACGACACATTGTGAGTCACTTGTACGTCCCCATCGTACGAGTTATAATTTTCCGTAAGATCAGGCAGACTCTCAGTCTTATTGTGTAGCACAGTAGCATACTCTGGTTCTGGTTCTGGTTCTGGTTCTGGGGTGGCACTCCCTGAGGCAGAAACTGAAGGCTCCGGTTTCTCCTCTTTCTTGGCGCTGGAAGAAATATTCTCCTGAAGATTTCGGACGACACGAACGCATTGTCTCTGCTTGACTAATACGGTGTTGACTGTTCTGTAAGTCACAATGGCTGCTATGAGTATTCCTACGACCACTGGTATGATGACCATCAACATAACAAGGATTACTACTTCTACAGCAGAAACCATCTCTTAGATGAAAATTAAACTTTCTGACTTAATAGGTCGGCAAGTCGTAATAAATCCAGTCGTAGGATTAGTTGTATTAGCCGTAAATAATACGAGATGGTATCATTAGGCTTTATATTAACAATATTTCAAATTGAAAGCATCTATGGTTTCATAGCTAATAACATTAAACTCTATTTAATTAAAGTTTTTGAAAGTTCGTTTTGATGACTTTAGAGAGAGTAGTTGTTATTGCTGCTAAGTTTTGTACACTAAGAGGTTGTTTACAGCTTTGAAGTTTGTTTTAGCTAGCGAGTTGGGGTCATTCATATCGTTGTTTTTAATTACTATGAATGGAATCAATCAACTTGGGATGAATTTCATATGCTTTATTTAAGTCTGCCAAGTTATAATGCCCTTTCACAAATTCATTTATGTTGGCATCAATGAGTTTAATTTTCTTTTTTGTGTTTTTTTTTTTTAATATCAAGTGAAATTAGTTCACCATCAGTGGCAATGTCAGGTAGAGTGATATGTTTACTTGAAGATTTCCCTTAGTTTGTATCACCACCCTTATGCTGTTCAGTTTTGAATAAGACAATGTTATATTTCTGAGAAATTTAAGTTATTAAAAGTTGAAATTATTAATTAATAATTTTATTCTCTATTAATTGATTTATCTGGCGTGGTGGCTAGGCATTTTGTCATACTTCAGAGTTGCAGTTGGGTAAAATATTTCAGGTTCCACAGCAGTACTCAAGGCTATACTCAATTGTTCCTTAGAAATATTTTTTATGTCACAAAAAGCTGTGGGTTACTATTGTATAAGACCCTTTACCAGACATAATTTCAAAAACTTATTTTGTTATTTTTTTGTAGCGGAGTGCTTATTTCGTTTGGACCTACTTGTCATTTAGATAAATTAGATAAATTATGAATAGATACTATAGACTTATATTATTTGGGAAAATTGAGGTAAGAAATATTATGTTTTTGTTAGCTAGAAATTAATGGTCTATGGCTACATTAATACATTTGGAAATATGTATACACATGTACTAAATGATGCCTTTCTAGAACATTCATAAACACATCACCAGTATTTGTGTAAATTTCAATTAAGAAGTGTGGTCATGAGAAGATTAGAGTAGTTGTCCTGTCTGTCTGTCTGTCGTGCTCTGATTTTGTGGTTACTGATAATTAGCTGTTGATTTAGGTATGAACTTAATCAGAACGACAATTTAACACAATTCCGGGCTGATTGTTTGGGAAAACGTGTGAAGTTGTCAGCTCCGCATAAGTACCAGCTTTTGTGGGTGACACCCCTTGTCACGTTCTAATCACATGAGCAAATAATTTCTTGCCACAGTAGTTTTTCTTTATGCTGAATAGTTAACTAATGTGGAGTTTATCATTGAAAATAAACGGTATCTCTGGCCTGTTTAGCTTCTTCTCTTATGAAGACAGTATTTACATTCCGTTTTCATTGCTCGAGCTACATTGATGCCTAATTAGAACAGCCAATAATTATGCTTTTAGTCTGAAGTGATTTTGTAATAGCTAGTAAATAGTAGTACTGAGGGTTCAAACCTTTTGGTGCTTCATTGGTTTTAGTATATAGTCAATCAATCACTGATTAGAATTTACAGGAATGTCTGTTCTTATGATTTATGAGGCAAATTATTACTTGATAACTATAGGCTAAAATTAATAATGTCAGAACATATTGCGAGATTGATGTTACTGATGGCTCGTTAATGTCAATGACTGCGTCCAGCTCTTGAGATGATTTTTTACTCTGTTATAGACTAAACCAAAAACAACTATTTGTTAAAATGAACTGTGATATTATCACTGGTGATCGTGCGATACAAGTACTATACCAATATTTATCTTGTTTATTAAACCCCGTGCCTTCTGCGGATGCGAATAGGTAATCCTCTCATTATTGTTGTCAGGATAGACTTGGTTTACTTAAATTTCTTACAGACCTATTGTGTTCTAATGCACCCATTGTACTTCCAATGGGTATAACAATAGGCTGGAAATGAGCTGACACTATATAGGCCATTTGTCTTACCTGCAAATTAAACGTGTTTGAATGAGACTGTATATAGGCCATTTGTCTTACCATCAAATTATACGTGTTTGAATGAGACCGTATTAAAGTGCCTGGTTTTCCAAGTTGAGTTGTGTCGCATCAGTCATTCTTTAGTGTATTGGAGTAGAGAAAATGGCTTCTGAGACAGAGATAATGATACTCCTCCTATTAGTAGTGCTAATAGCTATTTGTATTGGGCTTCTGATTGCTTTTTTTACCGCTAATCGAAATATTACTGCTTTACAATTAAGACAGACCGTGTCTCTAAATATTGTCAGGAGTATACGGCAAAACCTCCTCACGTTGTGTTGCACCTTGGCTAGCAAAAGGAGACCCAACCCTCCACCGCTGCCTGTTGACCCGGTTAATAAGCATTCCCCACAGGAGCACGAGTTGAATGCAGCAATTGACGATGAGTTCCAAATGATACATAATGTGTTTTATGAACATCTCAAGCAAGTAGAAATTGAACCTTTTTTTTTTTTTTTTTGTACAGTATATTGGTTCAAAGTTGTGTGTGTGTGTGTGTGTGTGTGTGTGTGTGTGTGTGTGTGTGAGGGCTACTGATTTCACTGTTACACAACTTATTATCCGTATATCTGAATAATATATAATAGATAAAAAAGTATATTGTAGAATTTACGGAGAAGCTTACTTTTATGTATTTGGGAATACGGTTACACACTGTAGATAATTAGGAAAAAGTTTACTAGGTAATTTGAGATTTTTCCTGTTGTTAGTTTCTTCAGCTTGGGCTTGATTTTGACTATGCCTATGTGGTAATTGGCTTTAGTGGTACAAATTTTAACGCTTTACGCACTCATAATGAGCTTCAAATTTATCATGCACCAGAATTGTGTACTGATGACACACAATATGTTCTGTAGAAGAGTTTAGATACCCGTGGTACTCGTCAGCATTGAGGTATAATATAGTGGTAAATTGTAGAAGGGAGGTTCAAGCTTTGAAGTGAAATATTGGTGGCTAAGCAGGGTGTAGGCGTAGGAAATGGTCGACCCCCTTAATTATTACAGCTTACCTGAAATAGTATAAGCATTTTGCTCCTGAAATTCTGCAACTCACACAGCTAGCTATTTGCACAGAATAAAATGTCTTTATACTGCCAAATTCATAACGTTAGTGGTAAGGTAGATAAATGCAGATAATGCACAGTAACTATAGCCAACCCTTTACGTTCTGTTATTGAGGATGGGAGGGGGGGGAGGAAGGAAAGGTTCTGTGGACACGTAGTACTAAATCTGTTCAAGCCGAAATATCTGAGGATAAATTGGCTCTATTAAAATGGCTGCAGTAATTGGGTACCCACTCGTTGCAGTTAGATGTGATTTCTTGCAAGATGGAGATTTCTACCTCAGTGGTTGTTGCAGTGCAATAACTTGGATAAGACGTATAGTTGAAGGTTATCACTTTTTTGTTGCTGGGAAAAAAATTTTTTTTTGCCATACTACTTCATATAAGATATGGGGAAAGTCTTATTTGATCACCTCCACCAAGATCAGGAGTCACAAAAACCAATATTTGCATAGTCCTTCTTTCGCTCTGACTAGAAGTTAGCTACCGATAGCTTAAGCTTAAAGATTCAGCACATAAAGGGTTTAGCTGCAAATAAACCTAAATTGCATGGTTAAATTATAATGATCAAAATCCAAGAAAGCATGGTTGTCAATGCTCTTGAACCAGCAACTTCCGCATTCTTCCATAACAGATTTAGTACATCCTAGTCCCCAGACCCTTTCCTTCCCCGCACCCTAATGATAGAAGGTAAAGGGTTGGCTGTGCCGGCTACACTTCTCTACCTTTGTTTTCCTTCCAGTGTTTGGATTGAAAGTTAATTATAGTTTGTAGTTAAGTTTAATGGTCTTGTGGAGTTTCTATTTCAACTGTGCCATGTAGTGCTGTCTCTAATGCATCTACAAATGTATTGGCTAGTCCCATCATTTGTGTTACACTTAATTCCCTTATTCATAACCAATATAATGGCATATCCTTGACAGCTTGCTTGTCTGTTGTCTGGATAACTCTTATTTTGACAGTCTTTATAACTTACCATAGATGTGGGTTGTTAAAAAAAAAAAAAAAAAAAAAAGCCCACTTATAATTCCAAACGGTAAGGAAATGGGCACTTAATTAAAAATGGGCGCTTAACAGCCAGCAGTAACCTATAAACTGGGGCTGAGCGCCAATCAGCAGCAGACAAGACACATAATAAATAGTGCTAAAAGCCAAGAATAAAACGGACGCTTAATAAGAATATCAATCAGCGCCGTTTAAAAATCGTTTTACCTTGGGTAGCGTCCTCGCTATGCTTGGATGCCACATCTCATGGCATCACATTCTTAAATGCAGAAGATTCACAGTATCCTACCCTAACTTATATATTTATATATATGTACATTGTATTATTTGCTTATAGCTTCCAGCATCGGTAGATATCAGATATGGTACTTGTTGCTATACTTGTACATGTGGGTGCCATGTAATTCGGTGGTAACTTTAGCATAAAACAATATATTGGCCAATTAGACTGGATACTCCTGATGATTTCTATAGTTTATGATGAGAGGTTGTAGATTTATATATGTTAACTAAATTTCAATCTGATGAAGGCAGTTAGCTTGAGATTATGGTAGTTTATTTTATTAACATTTTTTTTGTTGTTTTTTTATGTTGGAAGTGTTTGAAAGCCATATGTGAAGAACTCGTTTTTTTGTACACAAAAGATACAGTTTAGGTCTGGAAGAGAATCTTTTATTGGCCAAATATCGTCAACTGAAAAATTTAGAGTCTAATTCATTTGTAACAAAATTGCATGGCTTACAAAACAGACTATTCAGTGTGTGTTGACTGAGATAGTTCAGTAATCTAATGTCTTTACGATTAGTGCACAAGTTCATAGGCAGTATTTTTAGTTACTTGGAGCTTCTCGTCCATTGCTACATCATATTCAGGTTCCTGGGAGCCTGGTGTGTGATCAGGAGGAATTGGAGGAAGTTGTGTCTCGGTGATCTGCTTGCTCTCTGAGACGCCATTATTTCCATCACTCTGTTGCCCATTCTTGATAGCCTCTATGACTTGATCCTGTTTCGATACTAAAGTAATCATTTTGCGACAGATGACTATAAGAACTGCTAGCACAGGAACCCCGAAGAAAAAGATCAGACAAAGTAGTGTTATTGACAATCCAAATGAGGCCATCTTTGTTTTCAAATCTGGCTCAGTCGATACTGTTAAAATCTGTCAAAATTAAAATAAAAGTTTTATTTTTTTATGCCAAGGAAGGTGAAAACCCTTATAGGAAATATTTGTATAGATTCAATACCTTCAGTTTAGAAAATAATTGCACCTCCTGGCCTGCATGTGTTATTTGCAATGAGAGACACTTGTGTCATTTGGGAAAGGTCACAGATACTAATATGGTGCTTTAGAGGAGATGGTGCACACCCTACAAATTAATTTACAAAATACTGCAAAAAGGACAGCTAAGTAAAATAACATTAAAATACACCTAGAGCTTAGCAGTTACACTGAATGGTTGGACTGGAAAGTAGAGATTGAATCTTAGGAAGTTGCTCAAGGCAATTTACAATTTTAGCTATACCATACAAGTTCTTCAATACGGTTAGAAGATGATCCAGTTGCAGTAGTGTAAGACTTTGACTTGTCAATGTCAAGAACTAGGCAAAAATAGTTTAATTGATTAGGTAAATTCCAAATATTTGTAATCTAAAACTTGGAATTACAATGGCACAGAAAAAAATTATTTCTTTTTCTTTTTTTACTACTCTCCAGAATGCACTATAATAAACTTGTATTCTCATCAAAAAGTGTTAGAGTATTACTTATTAGAAACAGTACAGGTCCTGTAGAGAAAGGCAGCTGTAAAACCTGGGAACTGTATGTTAAAGGCAGGTTGCTAGGGTAATGAGCTTGCCAATTCAGAGTGTGATAACACCCATGTGATATCCTAAGTCATCACACAGTTCAGGGACCTAAAAAATACTATATATCTATATAATTGATGATGGTGACTAACTATGAACGACGAACGATGGTGTATGTATTCATGAATAATTCACGAGCTTAAACAGTTTAGTAAAGCATCATCATTGGTTTAACTGGGAAAAGTTCATTACATTCAGTAGAAGTTGATTAATTGTAACTAAGGCGTAAATCCTGAGAGAAGGACGCAGAAGTTGAGAAACAGGAGAAGTTGACAAAAGAGAAGGGACTCCATGACTCAAGAAGAAAGAGCTAAAGAAAGGAAAGTGGAGGATAACACAAGCTGAGATAGTTCAGAAAAAAAAGAGAGCAGGAGAATGAACCTTGTGAAACCCTCAGTAAAAATAACTTATGCTACTGCATTCTTACTTTGCAATACGTCAAGTGCCACTGTGTGGCGGGGTACTTGCTAGTATATAATATTTGTTTATAGCTTCCAGCATGTTTGGTATCAGATCAGTTACTAGCTGCCATATTTGGTCATGTGGTTATTGTATTTAGTTCAGTCATAATTTACACAATCTATCAGGTCTAACAGACTTAATACACTGGGATTATTTCTAAAAGTTTTGGTGAGAGGTGAGTAAACTATAGTATGTCCAAGTT
>WLWD01002876.1_pt1 | contig 47500 bp, 40 predicted proteins | sample 6712731 | NCBI WGS metagenome assembly WLWD01 (sample SAMN12718690, study PRJNA576275) | sponge metagenome | isolation source: marine sponge | host: Mycale hentscheli | place: New Zealand: South Island, Marlborough, Capsize Point | collected 2014-11-01 | reverse complement strand
TGACCTACTCTAGTAGCTTAGTGTTCACTGGTCACTGGCAGTTTATGACCTACTCTAGTAGCTTAGTGTTCACTGGTCACTGGCAGTTTATGATCTACTCTAGTAGCTTAGTGTTCACTGGTCACTGGCAGTTTATGACCTACTCTAGTAGCTTAGTGTTCACTAGTCACTGGCAGTTTGTGAGCTACTCTAGTAGCTTAGTGTTCACTGGTCACTGGCAGTTTATGACCTACTCTAGTAGCTTAGTGTTCACTGGTCACTGGCAGTTTATGATCTACTCTAGTAGCTTAGTGTTCACTGGTCACTGGCAGTTTGTGACCTACTCTAGTAGCTTAGTGTTCACTGGTCACTGGCAGTTTATGACCTACTCTAGTAGCTTAGTGTTCACTGGTCACTGGCAGTTTATGACCTACTCTAGTAGCTTAGTGTTCACTGGTCACTGGCAGTTTATGACCTACTCTAGTAGCTTAGTGTTCACTGGTCACTGGCAGTTTGTGATCTACTCTAGTAGCTTAGTGTTCACTGGTCACTGGCAGTTTGTGACCTACTCTAGTAGCTTAGTGTTCACTGGTCACTGGCAGTTTATGACCTACTCTAGTAGCTTAGTGTTCACTGGTCACTGGCAGTTTATGACCTACTCTAGTAGCTTAGTGTTCACTGGTCACTGGCAGTTTGTGACCTACTCTAGTAGCTTAGTGTTCACTGGTCACTGGCAGTTTGTGACCTACTCTAGTAGCTTAGTGTTCACTGGTCACTGGCAGTTTATGACCTACTCTAGTAGCTTAGTGTTCACTGGTCACTGGCAGTTTATGATCTACTCTAGTAGCTTAGTGTTCACTGGTCACTGGCAGTTTATGACCTACTCTAGTAGCTTAGTGTTCACTAGTCACTGGCAGTTTGTGAGCTACTCTAGTAGCTTAGTGTTCACTGGTCACTGGCAGTTTATGACCTACTCTAGTAGCTTAGTGTTCACTGGTCACTGGCAGTTTATGATCTACTCTAGTAGCTTAGTGTTCACTGGTCACTGGCAGTTTGTGACCTACTCTAGTAGCTTAGTGTTCACTGGTCACTGGCAGTTTATGACCTACTCTAGTAGCTTAGTGTTCACTGGTCACTGGCAGTTTATGACCTACTCTAGTAGCTTAGTGTTCACTGGTCACTGGCAGTTTATGATCTACTCTCAGTAGCTTAGTGTTCACTGGCACTAGTCTACTCTAGTAGCTTAGTGTGGTCACTGGCAGTTTAGACCTACTCTAGTAGCTAGTGTTCACTGGTCAATGGCAGTTTGATCTACTCTAGTACTTAGTGTCATGGTCACTGGCAGTTTGTGACCTACTCTAGTAGCTTAGTGTTCACTGGTCACTGGCAGTTTGTGACCTACTCTAGTAGCTTAGTGTTCACTGTCACTGCTAGTAGTGTTCACCTACTCTAGTAGCTTACTGGTCACTGGCAGTTTGTGACCTACTCTAGTAGCTTAGTGTTCACTCGTCACTGGCAGTTTGTGACCTACTCTAGTAGCTTAGTGTTCACTGGTCACTGGCAGTTTATGACCTACTCTAGTAGCTTAGTGTTCACTGGTCACTGGTAGTTTGTGACCTACTCTAGTAGCTTAGTGTTCACTGGTCACAGTTGTGTGACCTACTCTAGTAGCTTAGTGTTCACTGGTCACTGGCAGTTTGTGACCTACTCTAGTAGCTTAGTGTTCACTGGTCACTGGCAGTTTGTGACCTACTCTAGTAGCTTAGTGTTCACTGGTCACTGGCAGTTTGTGACCTACTCTAGTAGCTTAGTGTTCACTCGTCACTGGCAGTTTGTGACCTACTCTAGTAGCTTAGTGTTCACTGGTCACTAGCAGTTTATAGCACAGTGTTGTGCCTACTGCCAGTGACCAGTGAACACTAAGCTACTAAAGTAGATCACAAACTGCTAGTGACCAGTGAACACTAAGCTACTAGAGTAGGTCATTGCATGTGTGCAAGTGTTTGGGTGTGTGTGTTAACAGAAGTTCTGTGGTACAAAAGATGTTATTTTTTAAGGTTAATGTTTAGTCTGTATTGTTAGTGTGATATACGAGGAAAAGAGAGAGAGAGCTGGTGTGGCTCTGAAGGGAGAGAGGTGGATGACAGTGCTGGAGGGAGAGAGGTGGATGACACTGCTGGAGGGAGAGAGGTGGATGACAGTGCTGGAGTGACGTGCCTAATGTTGTGCGTGTGTTTGTTTGTTTGTGTGTAGTCAATTTCCTCCTCTCAGTACATATGAAGAGCGGAAGAGGTACAAGCAGATATTCAACACTGAGTATGTAGAGTATCTGCAGCTGAAGGATGATATTGACGACGTTGCTAGTAACTATAGCTCTATGTGCTCACAGCTTGGAGAACGCTTGCACTCTGTACCCAAACACAGTGACGAATACAAGGTAGGGGTGGGGCCATTGTTGGGTGGGGTCATTGTTGGGCGCGGCCATTGTTGGGTGGGGTATGGTACTGGTTGTGGTTATTAATGTAATTGTGTGTGTGTGTGTGTGTGCTAGGAAACGAAGAGGCTGATCCAGCAGACGTACAAGGACTATCATTGCAATAAAAACCACATGGAGAATAAGAACCGGTTTGATGAGCTCCACCAGAAGTTGTCTCATATCAAACAGATGGTGTTGGATTACGACTGCCATCTCAAATGATGGACCTGCACACACGTACTACACTCATTCACGTTGCACTGCCCCATCCACCCACCCACCCACCACTCTACTTGTTTGCATTGCACTGCCCCACCCACCCACTCTCACTCCTGAGACAAAGGAGCCTCATATTTCTCAGTTCCTTTATATCAGCTCAACAGGTATCACTTGCCTATCTTTATTGGCTCATTCTATCATGACATGAATTTATTTATTTTCTTGAGACTTATTGCTTTTTGAATGTACAGTCGCGCAGTAAGGGGTCGTCAAAAAGTCAAACACCCTAAAGTGACATAGATCGTCATCGTCACGTCATTCCAGCTGCGCTGTATAAAAGGATTTTTTTTTTTTTTTTACTTGCACTACAGTTACTTACTGGATACAGATTTCCTGCACTGTCTGTTCAGAATGTCTAGAATAGCAGCAATTACATCCTTGGTGGTCTTATTTGCGTTACTGGCTGGGACGAACGTGCAGAGTAAGAACAGTGTGCTAGACTACAGCGACTCGGACATAGAGAAACTTTATGAAGAGTGGGAAGTACGTGTGTAGCGTGCCAGACTGGCAGCTATAGCTAAGCTTATGGTGTGTGCTTTGTTGCAGGAGAACGATGAAGAAGATGATGATAAACCTAGCAACCCAGATGGAGGTAACACACACACACACACACACACATATATACATCTAGCTAGTGACTAGTGGTGTGCTTGAGCACAAATAGCGAGCGAACCTGCCTAGTTAGGTAACATAAAACTACAGTATTGTTACTACATAATTTATATTTTAGTTTAGTTCATGTAAAGCAGTATAATAGCGGTTGACCATACAGAATTACTCTCTTACCTATAATAAAGGCCAGAGTTATTTTTGTAATTTTAGCCAACAAATATGGAATTACTTACCTCAGCTTAGTGGTAGCTTCCTTAGTAAGCCATTCGAACTACCAGTGTGTCTTGACAACCAGCAAGCAGCACTTAGCTCCCCCCCCCCCCCAAAACAGCAAAAAAAAACCAGAAATTTTGTCTGGTAAAGGGTTTTCAATGGCATACTGTAACCAAGTTGCACTAACATTTTGTAGCTTGAAAAACAAGCGTTCCACTGGAATTACCTCATAAATTTGGAGTCTTAAGTTTGAAGTAAGACTTTCCTAATGCTGTAGTATCAGAAGAAACAGGGGTCAAGCCTAAAAGGCTGTGTATTTAGGAGAAAGAAAGAGCCCGTGCGTGCGTTTAAGGGGCATACACACAATCCATACACATATATCAAACATATACCCGATTTTCAATCTGTTTCAAGTGTCAATAATCCAGTAGCTAGCTGTTTGATGAAGTGAATCAGGTGGATAGAGCCTTTTCCTCCACTTATCTCCAGTTTGTTGGTGGTTCAACTTGACACCGTTCTAATTTTTTTTTCTGTGTCACAAAAAATTACAGTTTGTACTAGCTCTGACGTTTGATAACACTTTACCAAAAGTGATAGTCACTCACGACAATGTATGTGTATCACTTGTGACTTGAGGTACTGCTATCTTCGCAATCAGCTATGCTAGAGGTATATTCCATCTCTAGTGGTCCAGGCATGAGTGGTATATTCCATCTCTAGTGGTCCAGGTATATTCCATCTCTAGTGGTCAGACATGAATGGTATATTCCATCTCTAGTGGTCCATGGTATATTCCATCTCTAGTGGTCCAGGCCTCAGACATGAATGGTATATTCCATCTCTAGTGGTCCAGGCCTCAGACATGAATGGTATATTCCATCTCTAGTGGTCCAGACATCAGACATGAATGGTATATTCCATCTCTAGTGGTCCAGGCATCAGACATGAATGGTATATTCCATCTCTAGTGGTCCAGGCCTCAGTGGTCCAGGCGGCAGACATGAATGTCATAATTATAAAACACTCTTGTGCTTATTTTGAATTATGTTTTCTCCTGAAATTTATTCTGCTTAATTGCGTCATAATTGAATCTGTTAAAAATAAATTGTGCTGCATCATATATGATGTGTGAGCCTCGCAGGTGTTTTCGTATTTTGCAGACTAAGTCTATACTGTGTGAAGTTTCAATGTACCTGATTTAGAGGTTAAAGAATGTTGCATTAGCTTTCAATTTCAATTTTATAAAACAGCAGGGTATGAAGTTTTAAAGCCAGAAGATTTACAATTATAAATTGGGTTCCTTGGGATTTTTGATATAATATAGCTAGATAGTTATATTTTAACATGTGAATATGAAAGGCAAGCATTGAAAATTAAGCGAAAAATAACCATTTTTATGTAAAAGTTAGCTTTTATCCGATAAATGATGGCGTTACTGCAAGTCGGTCCCTTTCAATGCCTGGCCTCAGAAGCACACAATGTCGCCCAGGAAACTTCCCTCTATCGCAGAAGCTCCTGGACGGGAGGGTTCGGTACGCTGCCACCAGAGTTACTACTCACTGATCTGTCCTAATACTCTAACTAGTCCCTCTACCTAATCCCCGAGTTAGGGTAGAAGGTTGCTTGAGGAATAACTAAGTATATTCAAAGTAAAAAGGTGACAGTTTGTGCAGTGGAGCACAAACTGAGCAGTGACTAAAAATGGGTTTGCTCAAGGCCAGAATATATACAACCCAGGCAAGCCCGGTGGGAAACAAATAGAAAAACAGTGTGAGCATGCCCATTGGGTGAGCACATGGCACTCTAACTGATCACACGCACATTCCACACAATACAGATGGAAGACTGTAAGAACAAAAAGCAGATGAAAAACAATAAACAGATAAATGCCGATGAACAGTCAATTACAGTTCTAGTGAGTCCCTTAGGACGGCCCCACAGTTATCTCCTGATTACTATGTATGCATGACACCATAACATTAGAGCATGCTCATCCACAGTAGAAGAAAGCAGAAAATGGAAGTTCTGGTTAGTTTTCATTTGGAGGTACTTTGTAGCAGACCTGAGGTTCAGCTATGAGCGGGAGCTGTTGAATCCATAGGACCCTGGTTGCATTGATTTGCAGTGTTGTTGATGCGGCACTCTAGGCATGCTTCTGCTTACTTGGCATGTACCTCTACTAGACGCAGTCCTTTCCAAAGATTGAAATAATATAATCCTGAACTGAAGCCATTGTGTGATGCGCGTGACTAAAGTTAAGGTACAATTTGTGACGAGTGTGGTACAAATTCTGACATTTAAAAAAAATGGTGTTCGGTGTGTGAGAAGCGAATGGAATAGCATTTCTCATACATGGTATGTTCAAACCATCCAATCAGATTGCTCAATTTGCTAAGAATATATTTCATACCCACCTCCTAGGAGATGAATAAGTGAACCATCCAATCAAAATTTAGTTTTTATGTGATTCTTATAGCTTAGAGCCATGGTACAAGTGAGTTGCACCCCTTCTCGGTAAGAGATTTACACTTTTCACGGGCTGCATGTTGTGGTGTGACCTATACTTCTGCCACATAAATTGACTTGGTTTTTTTTTTGTTTGTTTGTTTTTTGTTTTTATTATTATTTTGTGTGTGTGGAAAGAGATCTGACATGTATACCTAAGTTTGATGTGATAGTAGTATCTAACTTTTAAGACTCTTTAAGCTGGACACACTATATCTTTCTTATAATATTTCTGTATTTGATAGCTAAACCTTATTTACAGCTATTGCTACACTATCCTTGAGTTGACGTTGATAAATATCAGGATCCACCTTAAAATGTTTAAGTTAGGTGTGGTCTACTCAAACTGAAGGAAGACTTATAGTCTGTCCAAGTAGAGTTGGCCACAAGAAAAACTTAAATAACTTTTGAACGGAAGCAGCTGCAAATCCAGAGTTTGCACCATTATAAAGCTTGCACTGAAGTCTATGGGAATAGAAGGGGAAAAAACACCTCTTTCCCGCTCTACATGCCATGGATTGTAATGTAGCTGTAGCGTCACTAACAGGCTATTTTAGGCTTTAGTAAATCAAGCATATCCAAGCTATGTGATTGTTAGACCTGTTTTTTAGGCAGAGTTCTTCCCCTCCACTATTTGTTTTCTAGGTTCTTTTTAGTGAATATATAAATAAAAGAAATACATAATTGACAACAAATAAGCTTGCATAAGTGTACAAATTTCCTTTAAAGTCTTCTGTGGCTGGAATTTCACTCCTTCAGGTTCTCTCTAGGCGCACACCTGCGAACACAACAGCGCCAGGAAATAACTATTTGACGAACTTTACAAAAAGCTCTAGTAAGTTACTGCATTGATGCGCACCTGTGTAACTGCCTCCTTTTCACATGAACGTTGGTTTACTCGCGCGTCAATTGCTATTAGTTCACATGACTAAATTGCTTCCAGTTTTTAACGAAGTGCATTCCTCATTTACAGCTCCAGTCAGATCTCGCCATATCACACTTGATTCGTGTAATTAAGTATTACTTAATAATAAGCTTGCTTTCTTCGGCTTGAGTGGATGCTTCTGTATGAATGTTTTATACACTTCATTGATGTTCAAGTTTGAATAATTACATACTACTATAGTATGTCCAAGTTGAGTTGGCACAACCCTAAGCACGTGATAAGTGGTTTATTCTATGATAGATATCTTCACTGCAGTAGTAGTTTGTACTAGGGTTAATAACTCAGCTAGTATAATTAGTTGTAACACTCTGAGTGTTTTAGGTCTTAGTAGCTCCCCCACATGCCCAGTTGATATTTAGCAGCTGTGTTGACGTTGTTGGATAGTTTTTGTAGAGAAAGGTACAGTAGAAATAAACATGAGAACTAGTGAGCCAGGCTGGCCTTGCAATACAGCGTAACACACTTATACCGACACCAGTTAAAAGTACTGTTGTAAATATTGCAACTTCATTTACAAAAGAGATGTGGCAATTGAATGGGTGTGGTTATGTGGCTATTAAGTGGGTGTGGTTAAGTATAAAGTTCAAAGTAACCCATCCCCTTTCAAAATCCTGGCTACAGGCCGGAGTATAATATATAATAAAGTACTTTGGCAAGCCTAAGAAACAAACAAGCTTACCATGTTCTGTGACAATTTTAGGTAAAGGTCATAGTCATTGACAGCTTAGTTAAATGTCTGTCAATGTAAGACTAATATATTACACATTTTGTTGGCTACTGATCTTATATATGTGTGGTAGTATTGGATGGAGTACAAAACATGATCAACACTGAGAATTTTGACCCTCAAGACTTGATGAAGAAATCTAAGCAGGGGAAGCCAGTGATGATATTTGTGGGTGTGGCTGGTAGTCCCCCTGATCAAGCCCAGACAGATCGTGTGAGTGCCCGTTGGGTACAGAGTCTACAAAATGCGCATATTTCTGTGGAGCGCTATGTGGTTGCACCGGACAGAGTGCTCCTCCTCACCCATGATGGTAGCAAGGCATGGCAGATCAAAGACTATCTGATTACTCTGTCTGACTGCACCACTGTATCATTTGATCAGTTGAACTTCAATTGTTCCTCACTAACTCCAGATAAATCTGAACTATAGCTGATTCATATTTCTATCAGTTTTATTTTTATTTTATATATATACTTATTGATTAGATCCAAATTGCTGCATAGTGTCCATTCAACTCAGTTGGCAAAGGACCACCACCTAGAAAGAGTTTACTTCTGTGGGGACTGTACTTGTGTGTGTAGATAGCATTGGGAGGTGAAGGGAGCCTTCTGAAGAAGTCCTGATAGACCTGGTCATGCCTCTGTGTGAGACAGTGGGTAGAAACAAAATTTGTTATTGTGAACTACTACTACTTACCAACCATCCACTGGATGCAGTCAGTGAGCATAGCTTGTCATTAGATGTGTATAGCCAATGTCTGGCACGTATGTCATAGAAATACAGATGTCCTGCTCCTGTTCCAACACTTAATAATTGCTGGTTGAATGCCAGAGACCTCACTCCACAGTTAGGATCCAAAGAAGTCACACTCCAATGCGAAGATTCTCTGCCATCTATAAATGTTACATGAGACCTGGATCCAATGGCATACAGATTGGTGGAGTCTGAATCCCATTGTATGCACACATTCTCACAGGAATGGGCCAGAGAAGTGTAAGATACCTACACAAAGAACCACAATGAACCAGAGTAGTTTAAGACAGAACCACAGTGAACTAGAGTCGTTTAAGACAGAGAGAACCATACTGAGTAGACAGAGAGAGGACACAGTCCTGTATACTAGACACCTAGACAGAGGACACAGTCCTGTATACTAGACACCTAGAAATAGCAATATTGCTACAGTCAAATCCACTTACAATATATGATAATTGGAGCATTTAGCTCACTCAAAGTCATTTTTTGAAGCATTAAATTTTGAACATTATATACCTGTCTGAAATGAAAGATATCCCATAAACGAAATGTAGCTCTGAAATTGCCAGTGTGCAGGGCACCCAGTTCAAAGTTATGTTTATTGTAAGCCAAGTCTCGCACACGATCATCCTCAATGTTGATAAGGCAAACAACAGGCTTCATAAGTGGCACATGCTCTGCTAACAGTTGCTTCTGGTTCTCACTAGCAAGATCTTCATCCATATTATAATATGTGGGTACAGACCACACAGCCATAGTGGAGTCTCTTGAACCTGGCATACACATGAGCTGGGTCAGAACCTAAAAATACTTTATACTATTGTGAAGATATCTAGCATAGAATGAATACATCTTATATATAACTAGCAAGTACCCGACCACATAGTGGCACTTGATGCCACACAGTGGCACTTGATGTACTAGTAGCGTAAGGTCTTCTTATGATCCTCTACTACTTGATTTAGTCGTATCCGTTTCCCTCCCCTGCTCTCTTTCATCTTGAGTCATCTCAGGACACCCTTTTCTGTGTTCACTCTTTCTTCTTGAGTCATGAATTCCCTTCTCCTTTTGTCTATCTCTCCTGCTTCTCAAGCCCAGTGTCCTTCTGTTTATGATTGAGCATTGCGAAGATATTGCTGTTCCTCACCAATTTCACCCGCTAACTACAGTTCAGTTCCTCAGTCGCAGAATGGGATGATGCTTTACCCATTCAGTTAACAGGAATAATGGACTCTCAGCCTGGTAACGAACATATCACTTTTTAGCTTATAAATGGAGAAGTTTCAGTGATTGTCTTACAATAAAATTTGAAGTGAACAAAATTGCAAGAAAAATTTGTCATACTAAGAACTTATGAATCAACCTAAAAACTGCTAATATTTATAGATATTTTCAGTGAGATTGATTCACCTCACAGGAAGAGATAATGCCTACATACATACACTCCTACATATACATACATACATACAGAGCAGTAGGCGCCAAAAAATTCCAAATTCTGTTTCAATAGATAAATGAAAGAGTTTCACTGGGCAAGTTTTTCCCAATTGCTTATGTTTCTATGCTAGGAAAGTTGGTACCTGTAATTAGTAAGTTATTACTCAGCCATTGCACTGCAAATATCCAGTCTGTGTGTGCCTACAAAACAAGAGTAAGACACAAGGCAAATTACTCATCATTAGTGAGCTAGAATGATGGCAGATGAAGTAGTTAGTAGCTATTGAAATAACTTAGCAATCAGGTCTACAATCAAATCATTTCATTTAGCATTGTTACACAATCCTTGTCGTCACAACTTGACCTAAACCATTGGCTAAAATAAGAAGTTAACCCATAACTCAATGGTAGTTCTGCCACCAGGGTTGACTCAATTTTGTGAAAATAATTCTCTTTATATGATTTATTATCACAACAAAAGTCAATACTTCACACAAATAAAATATATGAATACAACTAATACACGTAACCAAGATAATGTTATAAACATTAGCTATGCAACGGACATCGCCGTACATTAATGATAAGCAACAATAACAATATAACAATTAAAGACATAACATTAAGATACACTGAAGTACCTAGCAACATAAAGTAATTTACTGCACTACAGGATACCGTCATATCATGGCTCCTTTGGTCTGATAACAAATGCAGGATATGAATAAGTTAAGGTTCCTTTGACTAGACTGTGGCTATAGGACATTAAACATAGGATAAGGTCCTGTGAACATAGCACAAGGTTCCTTTGACTATGCTGTGGCTATAGGACATTAAACATAGGATAAGGTCCTGTAAACATAGCACAAGGTTCCTTTGGCTATGGCTAGAGTTAGGGTCATACTAAATGTTATTGTATGATATGTTTAGACATCCTAAATGTTCATGCCTAATATTGTGGTAATCCAGCTCTAGTTTTGAAAAAATAACTTACTTCCCCAAGTGATAGAGGAATGAGGCCAGGCAATGTGTAGAGAGCCAGATCGTTTGATGTTTGAGCAGTTGTGGCCAGATACTGCCAATCAGGACTCACAGAAATACTGTACATGGCACCAGCAGCTCTTGATCTACACTTTATCTGATGATTAGACTTGCTCAAGCTAGGTACTTCAAACTGGTTTCCAGTATTAATGTCCACTCCCAACAACTATCACATATCAGCATAGCAAACTTTAGTAACAGCAGTAGCAGCAGCAGCAGCAGCAACAACAACAACAACAACAACAACAACAACTATCAAGGTGTTACCTTATTGCACTTGGTTCCAATGAGCAGTGTTGTCTCTGAAAGCCATTCAGATGAGAACACTTTATCTGATGTCCCTACAGATATAGGTATCTCCCTCATTAACTGAGGGACTCTCCTAGCTATGTATTGAGCATTCATCCATGTAACAGGAGGGCATTCTAAAGATAAATTAGACGTGAATTCCATGAGGAACCTTCATCTTCTAATAGTAAACATTTCATGCTATATATACTGACATCAGCTTTCTTTTGAAATTACCGCCAAGTTGCAAGGTTGCTCGCGCGTTTTTCGATAGTTAGCGGGATGGGGAGCGTTTGTGACACTCGCACGCGCGGTATAATAAGACTGCACTTCCATTATCACAACAGCGACTAACGCAAATGGAGCAAAATGAATAGCTGGTAGGTGACTTGTATTAAATACTGTATTGACTCAGTAGCTATCAGTTAGCAACTATTAAAGTTTGCTATGCTGAAACACAACATCAAGTAACATGCGTTGAAAATTATAAAAACACTTGATAATAGGCTAGCTCTGTTTGTAGCCCTCTTTGGTTACTTTTAACTGTCGCTATGAAATATATCTACCGTTTCACAACCTTTACATTTTCTTATGGGAATATTGAGGACTTTAGCTATAGCAGCTACTTCATTACAAGCGATGTCACTCTGATAACGGGATATGGTGATTCTCTCAATAGTTAACGGGCTCCCGAAAAACGGCCAGCCTCTTTGGTCATTTTTTTAGGGGAACGAAACGTTAAGAACATTTCCAATAATTTTGTAGCCTCTGAGGAACGGCCACCCCAGAATTTTCAACAACGGCCAGAGATTGGTCAAAATTCTACTAAGTTTAGTCCTGCAGCCATGAGTGATTGTAATGATTCTCCCTGTATGGTGGTGGGCTGTAACTGTAAAAACAGGGTAGCTATTATTTCCAGTCCGTAACCTCCACCTCTTCACTGTCTTATCCTTAACTTCAGCAAAAGCCTTGCTGACTTCTCTTCTTCTGGTAAACTGTATTGGAGCATGCTAGGGAGCATTCCGAATGTGTGATGTGCATGGGAATAGGTTCAATCATGGTTGGAAGGAGAAATTTATCCAAGTACAATAAGGTGATAATATAATATCAGGAATATTGATGAGACAAGTGCTTTTGGAGACCATTGTTAGAAACTAGATTTAGGTAGAAAAGAAAGACAAGGAGTGGAAAAAAGGATAACTGTGGCATTTATTTTTGCAACTAATGGAGTAAAAGAAAATCCAGTTCTCTGGCACTGTGAAGATCTCAAAAATGTCTGAAATGGTTTGACAAAACTGTCCCACTCATATGTTATTTAGATGGAGCAATTGCTTCCCTGGAAAAGGCACATCATTTTCTAGAGAGGAAAGGTAGGTTGGTGGTGTATTTTGAAGTTGGAGCCAATACTTGACTCCTGACTTCATTTTCACCTTAGTAAATCATTTATTAGCCCACTTCTATTGTATTATCATTGTTCCTAACCTCAATACTCTAAAACCTCCGAAGAGAGGAAACTTTCTCAACAAGGGTCAAACTATCTGTTCCCAATACCAGTTGTTGTTGGAGGTTTTACTGTATAAGGTATAGTTAACCATGAGTTTGAGGAATTACTATTGTGGATATTGTCCAGACGGGGAGGGCGGATATGAAATCCTGAAAGTTGTCCTTTTGGTTTAACTATTTTACCATTTCAAACAGTGTAAAATAATGACAGGATGTTGTTGTATTGAGGGAGAAGTAACGCGCGTTGGAAGTTACAAATAGACTTCATAGTAGACTAGCTCTTTCTGTAGCTCTCTTTGGTAATTTTCAATTCAGTGAGTTCGCAGGAAAATAATATCCTGTTATTGCAATGGGGGTCACTCCAAAATATCGACTACAAGGAGTGCACTTTGCTATGGTCAGGCTGGTCAAGCTATGGCCTGACCACTTTTTGGGGGGTGACTTCAGATATTCATAGAGAGAAAAAAACTGATAATTTATGTTTGAAGGCATGTTTGAACACTTTTTTGCAAGGAATGATCATAAGATTATTTGTCAGTTTGGTCTTTCAGTGTAATCTATTATCATTTGGTTAAAGCACACATCTACTTAGAAGTGGCACGTTTCATTACAAATCCCTTTAAGAGTGACAGATAAGTCTTTTGTGAGAAGAACAAATTCATATTTATTGGTGAAAACATATCTGTAAGTGACTCTGTGTACATTACAATGGTCAGTATTTTAGTTAATCACTTCTTCTATATTTCATCTTATCAGGATGTTGTCTGAGGACAAGAAGGTTTCAGCCATAGCTGAATATACTTGGCAGCAAAATTATCCCATCAAATTTGAATATATAAAAGTTATAGATGGAGCCATAAAGAATCACGAGTTAAAATATTGAGGAAGCTTTGAATGAGTGAATACTATAGTGGTGGCATCTTTTGGAGCTTGGGGTGCTGGTTGCCTTGTAACTTCGGTGTTTCCAGACCTGAAAATGATTCTAAAAACTCGCCATGCAGGAAAGACTAAACAGTGAGCAAGTGTTATCCTCATGAATAGTTCAACAGATGACTTCTGAGGAGGACTTAGGAAAGAACTTGAATGGTTGAGTTAAGTTATAATTTATTGGTAACAGAGAATACTAGATCATATAATACTATACCATCTTGGTTTGTTTGAATTGATATAATACTATGGAAATATTCATTAAGAATCAAAATTATTAGAGAATACTATACTCTAGCAAGTCTATTTTGTGCTAAAGCTGAACTCTATTCATACAGAAACCTATTTTATCCGGAAGTGTAAAGACAATTGAAGTGTACTTAAAATTCTGAAATCTCTATATAGTTGAAGTCTGTTTTATGATCTGTGACATCCTGATACATTGTATCATTTGGAGAGAAAAAAAGTGGTTGCTCTTTATCAACATGCAATGTGATTATCATTATTCAGTCTCTAAATTACAAAATATCAATTTCCACAATGTAATAAAATATCTTTTTTCGTTCCCCATTCCCTCTCCTACTTCGCTCCCAAACACACACACACACACACACACACACACACACTCACACACACCTTAGTCCACCACTATATACCAATAATTGGTCACGTGGCCTCCAAGATATATAAGAGGGTGGTAAAATTTGTCATTTCCTGTCCTTGCTGGTAGTTTTGCATACACAAGTCACACTTAGTGTGGCAGGCCTCTTGGTGCCTCCCAGTTTTCGGCCATTGCTGGTGCATCACTGAACTTTCATTGTATGCCATAACACACACACGCGTGCACACTCACGCACTGGCGAACCTATTTGTCTCAACATGCAATGTCCTAACATGCGATATTATGGACATTTTGAATTTATGTTGTAATGGTATACTTAAGATATTTGGAACTCTATTATATCCATACTGTCGCATAGTTCCCATACATTGTTCGGAATAAAGGGCCTCCTCCAGTGAATATTTTTGTTTTTAGTGGACTGTAACTATGTGTGAAGATAGCATTGGGAGGTGGAGACATTTCATCATGTAATGGCTGGTAACCTTGCTGCATAGAGAGAGTGCATGATCACAATTAGTAGTCTGCAAGCATACAGTTCTTACCATCCATCTGTCTGAGGCAGCTAAAGTACACGGCTCTTTATTAGACTTATCCAGCAGCCAATCTCTAGCACGGACATCATAGAAATACAGATGTCCTGCTCCAGTTCCAACACTTAATAATTGCTGGTTGAATGCCAGAGACCTCACTCCACAATTAGGATCCAAAGAACTCACACTCCAGATTGAAGAACTCCTGGCTTCCCTCGGATCTAAGAAAGTCACATTTGATCTTGACCCCACAGCATACAACATAGTGCCATAAGAATCTACTTGAATACACACATTTTCTGAGTGATGAGGAAGACTCACTTGAGAGATCTGTACACACAACAATGCCAAACACAACTTTTATATCAAGGACTTCGTCAAGTGCAGTCAGGCATGCATGTGGATTGACTGACTGTCATGATTTAGAAACTTAGTTTATTGTACTTGTTCAAATAAGAAGACATCCCAGAAATGAACTGCAGCCTTGTCAGAGTTGGCTTGTAGAGAAGCCATTTCATATTTGTGTTCATTATATGCCAGTCCCCGCACATGATCTATCTCTGAACTCAAAACATATGGCTCTGTAGAAGAGTTAGAAAAATGAAAGATTGGTTTCATCAAAGGCACACGCTCTGCTAGCACGGGCAATTGATTGTGACCAGGATGATTCTCCTTCTTGGGACAATCTTCATCTGAACAGTGAGTGGGCACAGACCACAGAGCCATGCTAGAATCTCTTGAACCTGCACATAAACATAAAGTATACATGTAAAAATTAAAAAATTATATAAACAAACAAACAAAAAAAGAACAGACAGCTAAACACTTTATGAACAACAATGTGTAAGTCTGGATGAGATACCTGTAATTAGTAAGTTATTACTCAGCCATTGAATTGCAAATATCCAGTCTGTGTGTGCCTAAATAAAAATTATTGATTTAAAATTATGTACTTATCATTACACAACAGGATCCTACCCTTAAGAGATGGGAGTGGAACACACATATCTACATTAAATCACTGTAGCCACCACCACCAAATTTTGTTGGTGGTGGCTATAGATTATTAGGAGCATGTTATATTATGTGCTTACTTCTCCAACTGACAGAGGAATAAGATCAGGTAGAGTATAGAGTGCTAAGTAATTAGGGGCATGTCCTCCAGTCGCCAAGTATTCCATGCTAGGACTGCTACGGATGCTATGAATGCCACAAGATGGAGTGCGACAGGCCACTGTAGGACAAGTGAGAGTCTTGCACGAGGCTGCAGGACAGGACAGTGTCTGGCATGCTGTCACAGGACACTGGGTCAAGTTAGGCACTTCAAACTTGTGGCCAGTAGTAATATCTACTCCCAACAGCTGCAATAAGTTGTTTCAGTAATACAAATAGTTAATTAGCTAGCTATATGATAACCTTATTGCACTTGGTTCCAATGAGCAGTGTTGTCTCTGAAAGCCATTCAGATGAGAACACTTTATCTGATGTCCCCACGGATATAGGTATCTCCCTCATTAACTGAGGGACTCTCCTAGCTATATATTGAGCATTCATCCATGCCACTGGATTTAAGGGATAGCCAAATCTTGGAGAGCAAAAGGAGACTTCTTCTTCCATTTGTTGTAGCGAACCTCCAGATACATTATTTTAGGGGACATACTCAAAGGAGAGTGCAAATAATATTCTTTATTGAGCGTCTCCAATGCTTACAAACTTTTTTAACGTCTATATTATCTTAACACTTAAGAAAAGCCGCTACTACCGAGAATGAAAGCCGCCTACGCCTCGTAGCGTGAACTCGTAGCTAGCTAGCTACGGGGACGCGGATTGGGCGCTAAGTTTGGGTGGGGACTCGGACGGGCGCTAGTTATTAATCGAGCTTGGGTTCTACATATAGCTATCACCGCTAAGAGCAGATAGTGATCACTGTATAATTTGCTTAAACACCAAGAAAATATAGTTTCAATTTTTTTAATTATTTATTTTCTTTTGTGATTAGGAGGTAAGTTTCAGAGCATGTTATCTATAAAAATTGCAAATCTATAATTTATGGATTCGACCCCTATTAATTTTATCTCGTCACTATAATAGCGAGACCCGATCGCTTTTCCCATCCTTGGGCCGGCCTGCCTTGTACACGTACATAATTATGCACCATGCATCATCATTGTAAGTAAACAAGCTTTTGTCGCGCGCGCATTTGTTAAACCACGTGTTTTCTTGGTGGGCTTTCTTTCGGGTGCTTTAACCTTCTCTTCAGCAATGGTAAGTAAATCTGTGTGTATCGGTACGATCTGCTAGTAATTAGGAAGAAAGAGAGGAGCAAGTAATGATAAAAGATACTATTGTCGCATTAGGGTCGCGTCCGCACCAAAACAGTGAAGAAGGCTTCTCGAGTCATTATTGAGAAGTATTACACTAAACTCACTCTTGACTTTCACACTAACAAAAGAGTATGCGAGGAAATTGCTATTATTCCTAGTAAGCCATTGAGGAACAAGATTGCTGGGTAAGTGTGTGTTTATGTAGTAGTCATGGTGATAGTGACAGATAGTTGTGTCTTAGCTTTGTCACACATTTGATGAGACGTATTCAGAAAGGACCAGTACGAGGTATTTCTATCAAGTTGCAGGAGGAGGAGCGTGAGAGAAGAGACAACTATGTTCCAGATGTAAGAAGAATAGAAATCTTGACTGTAGCTGAGACATGTCGTGTAATAAAAGTTAAGGCTACAGAGTTTGCACCCACATGTAGTTGTGTGCCTTTTGTACAACTCTCCCCATTTATGCATGTGGTCCGACTTGAACATGGCAGGAAAAAATAGTAAGTGACCAGTTTTGGGGCAATCTGCCTGAAAGTAGTATATAGTGGTCTTCTTCTCTGCCAGTAGGTTACATGATGGCTGGGGATGGCATTCACTAAATTTGGTAGCTTTGCACATGTAGTTTTAGTCTGATGCACTATGATTCGTTTTTGTTCGATTTATTTGTTATTTTAATTAAATGTTGGGTAAAGGGTTGGTAAGGCCAGAGGGCTACTAGCCGGAGTTTTATGGCATGAATTGCATGAGTACATGGCATTGTGTAGACAAGAAAGTGAACTAGTTACAGTTGTAGTTTTCTGGGTAAGGAAACAGTGCGCCGAACTTCTTAGCAATGCTCCATACACAAGTCTAACTGGCAAGTATTCTAACCATATTTCTCGAGTTTTAGGGGTCCCAGATCTTACAACTGCACCTTAAGCTGAAGCTAACAGTTATTTATCCATTTCCACTGTAAGAGTATGTGGGATAAAAAAAAAAAGACCTGTGTGGCTTTAAGGGGGCGGGGGAGGAATCTGCCACATTTAGACGGACTTGTCACAAATAGATTGCCTGGTTGATAGTTTAGCAGAGGAATGTCTCAAGCTTCCATAACTGTCCAGCTTTGCTGTCATCTTTTGTTGTTGTCCTTTAATTCTATTTCTACTCCTGTTTATATTGTATGTTTTTTATCATTCCACGAGTATACCAAAGTCTAGTACTTGTTTGTGTTGTTGTTCACTAAAGTTTACCTACATGTCATCTCTGTTTATACAAATTGGAGCTCACCCATTGACGGCATACACACATGCTAATTTAGTCCTTGGAAAGACACTTTGAAAAGTTTGCAATATTTCTCTCAATTTTTGCAATATGTATCTTGTCTCTGTTGTGTGTGTGCATGTAGAACTCTGAACTAGTGATGGACATCATTGAGGTGGATGCTGAGACAAAGGATATGTTGAAGAGTTTGGTGAGTTGTGGATATTTGTAAGTGCATACCTTGAGCTAGCTGGACAGTCTTCCTGTTGGTTCAGTAGGGTTCATGCTTGATGAGGTGTGTGTGTGTGTGACACTTGGTCAGACAGAGTGAACAAGCTGCCATAAGAAAGCAGACACTGCTCGTCTTGTACAGCATCTGAAGTTGTGCTCTGCATGTGTGTTTGTTGAGGATAGTATGTTTTAGCAGCAAGGACACTGGTCATATCCTATTGTACTCTCTAGTAACACACTCCTTGCAGTAGTTGGTAATAGTGTTTGTAATAATACTTAGAGACTCTCTAGCCAGTTGTCTCTCTCTCTGACTCCAGGCAGTCCCAGAACTAGATATATATCTATGCATACTATAAAAACAATTGTTGTCTGGCTAGTTACTGTGTGTGTGTGTGTGTGTGTGTGTACAGGATTTTGGCAACATCGGCAATGTGCAGGTGATCCAGCCTAATGCAGGTGGCTATGGTAACAGGAGACAATAACTTCACAGTACATTCATGTTGTTATTGTTTTAATAAAATTTGTTCTCTAAATAAGTCCGTCCCAGATACTTCATTACTGTCAACACTATATGGGTGGGCGTGGCAATGGTGTAATGCTGTGTTGAGTAGTTTCAAGTTGTGTGGTAAGATGGGGCCAGTCACATCCACACAATGTCGAGTAGACGCGCACTCTCCCGAGGCTTCCTTGACTGTGCTCCTCTTCAGCTACAACACAAAGGCAGCTGAGGTGAAATATTGGATGACACCTTACCATTTACTCACCTTCAGGTTGATTGCAGTGGCCATTAGGAATGGCACTGGTGCGAGTAGAGTTGGTGGAATACCAGCTGCTGCACCTTCTGAACTCACTAACAACTTGCTGTTCAACGTGAAGTTGACCAGGGCACGCAGGTGACTCTGCTGCACCATCACCATGGAGATAGAATGGCTGGCAACTCGGGTGGAAGAGGACACATTACTGTAGATAAGGTCAAAGGTAATAACAAGTGTTTGTGGGTGCTAAATAATATATTTGCTAGGATACATGGAATTGTTGGTAGTTATTTGGTTGAGCCAGGAGGTAGCAGATGAAACGTCTTCAAGGTGTTCTTTTTCTGAGCACAGAGGCATAGTAAACTCCACCCCCTGCACAGACAGGGCATGTCTCAGTCCTGATGTCGTGGGAGCGAGCAGAGCCACCTTGCCTGCAGTCCTCGTCACAAATACAATTGTAGTTGAATGAGAGCAGATGTAAAAATACTGGCAAGTGCTGGAGGACCCCAGGAACATTTCAAACAGGGAAAGGAGGGAAGTGGACCTAACAACAGATGTAAACACAGGAAGTGGACTAACGCCAAAAAAGTGGAATGTGACCTGGCTGCTAACATTGTCTTTGACGAGTAATGTGGTAAAGGGATAAACTGCATGAATGTATAGATTTGGTGGGATGCCACTCACAGCCTAAGGGCTTACCAGTGGTCTTTAATAAGAATTCTGTAAGACTGTGGTAAAGGGTCATACTGGACGCTGGTTAGTTCAGAAGAGACTTGAGATTTAGGGGACATCACTCTTGGAAACAACTCGAGGAAAGGTAAGTGGGGGTGTGTCCATACTAGTAGACTCCGCTGCAGACCAATGAGAGGATCCTCATCGCCCTAGAAACCAACCACACACTACATGAGTTACCATAGGGGAGAAAGGACTTGTGTGGATAGTAACTCAATATCATAATCAATACTATAACTAGTAGAGTGCTTGCTTCTGCACATAGCGAGCGAGCTGGTATAATTGATGGTATGCTCACAAGTAAATCAAGATGCCGCCCCCACTAGTGATACAGAAAACGGCAAATTAACGACTGATTACACTACATGACATACCTGCTGAGTATTGTTAATGGAAGAGAAGACGAGAGATTCGTGTTCTGGTCGCAAATCTTTCATCCAATCAAAGTCAAAATCACTGAAGACCCTCACCTTTGACCTGAGTGTCCAGTTGTCAGCCTCATCCGACTCAACCTCTGTAGTGGCCACACCCACCTACACACAGGCAGTCGAGATGCAGTGCAGTAGAGCAGAATGTGATGTGTGTATGTACTATTCACTGCATTGAATTATAGGCAACTTTACTGACTATACACTTTACTCATGAGTTGTACCTCACAGCAAAATGGAATTACTGAGCTGCCCTTCACAACCTTAGAAGCTGCTGCTCGAGCTTTCTACAGAATAATGATACATTTACTTTAATTGATAATGTAATAGAAATTAAACCTTGGGCTTCTTTAAGGTAATGATATCATTGGGATGTACCCACTTCCTTTTCTTATCCTCCATGGATCGTTAACTTTGAAAGGTAATGATCGTTAGCTATTAGTGGTAAAGATCGTTATTTTATGATAATACGGTTGGTAGTAATCGTCGCTGTTGACGTGGTCAAAGAAAATGGCTAGCTCGAGTGAGGTCGATGTTTTGTTTGAAGTTAGAAATGCTTTTTTTTTGGGTAATTTCCAGTTCTGTATCACAGAAGCACAGAAAGTAAAGGTGAGTCACTCCTTTCAATGATCTCTTCTGCCATGTGCCGTGTTCTCTCACGGTTTCTTGACAACGCCTACAGCCTCCATCTGCAGCAGTAGCCATGGAAAGAGACGTGCTCATGTACAGAAGTTATATAGCACAGAGGCAGTATGCAGTGGTGCTAGATGAAGTCAAATTATCCTCTCCAGGTGAACTACAAGCTGTTCGAATGTTGGCAGAATTTCTTCAGAATCCAGGGTTAGTGGATAGCTAAGAAGCTGTGTAGCAGAGCCAACTATTTCACTGCTAAGACTAACAAATAAAGTCCCTATTCTTTACTAGTGCCTGTATCTAATCTTTACTAGTGCCTGTATCTAATATGTCTATTCACACTTGAATTAACAGTTGGCTACATTGACCAATACTAATGGTGCCGTGTGTGTGTGTGTGTGTGTTAGGGGCAGGGAGTCTGTTCTAGCAAATGTGGACAAGAAGCTGACGTCTGGTCTAGATGTTAGCAATGATACGTTCATTCTCATGGCTGCCTCCATGTATTTACATCAACAGGTACCAGCTAATTAGGGTAGGCCCACACCCTACTCATGTTTTACAGTAGGTTGTGGTCAAACTGTGTGTTTTAACGAATCTTTGAATTAGGGAAGGGATAGGTACCCTAGGTAAGGGATAGGTATGTTAGGTAAGGGATAGGTACTTTAGGTAAGGGATAGGTATTTTAGGTAAGGGATAGGTACGTTAGGTAAGGAATAGGTGCGTTAGGTAAGGGAAAGTGTGTTAGGTAAGGGAAGGTGCGTTAGGTAAGGGATAGGTGTGTTAGGTAAGGGATAGGTGTGTTAGGTAAGGGATAGGTGTGTTAGGTAAGGGATAGGTACGTTAGGTAAGGGATATGTACGTTAGGTAAGGGATATGTACGTTAGGTAAGGGATAGGTGCGTTAGGTAAGGGATAGGTGCGTTAGGTAAGGGATAGGTACGTTAGGTAAGGGATAGGTGCGTTAGGTAAGGGATAGGTGCGTTAGGTAAGGGAAGGTGCGTTAGGTAAGGGATATGTACGTTAGGTAAGGGATAGGTGCATTAGGTAAGGGAAGGTGCGTTAGGTAAGGGAAGGTGCGTTAGGTAAGGGATAGGTGCGTTAGGTAAGGGATATGTACGTTAGGTAAGGGATAGGTAAGGGATATGTACGTTAGGTAAGGGATATGTACGTTAGGTAAGGGATATGTACGTTAGGTAAGGGATATGTACGTTAGGTAAGGGATATGTACGTTAGGTAAGGGATATGTACGTTGGGTAAGGGATATGTACGTTGGGTAAGGGATATGTACGTTAGGTAAGGGATATGTACGTTGGGTAAGGGATATGTACGTTAGGTAAGGGATATGTACGTTAGGTAAGGGATATGTACGTTAGGTAAGGGATATGTACGTTAGGTAAGGGATATGTACGTTAGGTAAGGGATATGTACGTTAGGTAAGGGATATGTATGTTAGGTAAGGGATATGTCTGTTAGGTAAGGGATATGTATGTTAGGTAAGGGATATGTATGTTAGGTAAGGGATATGTATGTTAGGTAAGGGATATGTATGTTAGGTAAGGGATATGTATGAAAATATTTCCGCCCTCTAACCGATTACACGCGAATAAAAATTTTAATTGCTCCTTACGTAATGCGGTCACGGGCGCACGCGAGACACAGAGGATTGATTGCTTGGTGGGAGGGTGACACTAAACGAGAGAAAGAAGACGAATGGTTAAAGATTGCCTCGGGGACAGTATTATTGAACGATAGAGTACGCTCTAGGCTATTGGGAAAGCATAAATTCGACGTTAAGGAGCTGTTCCCGACTTAAAAATAACAAAATACTCGCACCGTTTGGCAAAATCTTTTATGGCATCACACTGCAGCTCTTAGTAAGCACTTCATGGCTGAAGCAGTTTGCTACTGGATCATAGAGGTAAGAGAAAGTGTTTTTGCACACATCTGTCTTACAATCAGGAATAATTTGTTGATATTTATTTAGGGTGTGGATTATTTTGAACTGAGCATCTGTTATAAATTTTGTGAACAGAGAAGCTTTTATTGGCTTTTGTGTATGAAAACGAGTACATCACAAATGAATGATAGAATATTTGAGTGTATTCAGTTTGGTACTCCAAGGTGTCTTTACTTTTGATGTGCTGGTAGGCTGCATTGTTGACAGAATAGCTTATGATCTTACTATCAAGTGCAACTGGTCATAGCATAATAGAAGTATAATGTCAGAGGGCTCCCTGCAGTCTCACCTGTTATATAACAATATTTATTTTTACTTTTTGCTATAAAGAATGAGGTTGAAATTCCTGTAGAGATCGCTACCTTTCAGAATCATCAATTCCGTTCTCTCGTCAGAGTCCTTGACCATCTAGTAACTACTACAGTCACTACACCCATCAGCACTGAAGTCATTCTTCCTGTCATCAAACTCCTCGTCACTACCACCAGAGTTACTGCCATCCTGGTCACTGCCATCCTTGTCACTGCCATGCTGTGCCAGGTCAAGAATATTGTCTTCATCACAAGGATGCTGAAGTGCCAGTGTTCCACTTGCCAAGATAGCTTTCTACTTGTCATATAATGAGCAGTTATAGCTAAAGTAATATTGGTTTGTAAAAAATTATTCTGTGTACCTTTATTATTATTATGAAATATATTTTCAATTTATACTTTATCAGAAAGAAGTCTTATTGTTGTGACAAAATTTACTCAACATTTTCTTATGGCAGTCTATGTATTTTATAAGCCTAAAATATACTTACAACAATATAGAATCATCTGCAATTGTTATTGGTGGCTTCCTTGACTCCACAAAGCTGTAGGGCGAAGTGGACGCGAAGACACATTTTTGACGCATTGTCGCGTCCTCCGCGGTTATCGATTTTTCCAATTTAGCCGCGTGTACGCGTCAATCGGGGTTAATCGGTTAATGTCCACCACTCTGGTTCTTCAATGCTTTAGTGCTCACCCTCGATTTGTACCACACACACATCAAATTTGACCCGTACTCACTCCCTTTAAGCAACGTGCCTGCTAACAGATCCTATCTGTTTAGTTAGTGAGAAAATGAAGCAGAAAGTAAGAAAGAGTGAGCATTTGTCGCTCCTCTGAGATAGTTAGTTACTCTAGTATAATGGTCTGCTTACATTTATTCAAGAACAAGGATTGCTATAGTAGTCGCCACCCTCATTAAGTCACAGTGAAAATCAGTCACATTAAGTAGTTTGTACAGGAACTATACTAGTAAAGATGTGTATAATAGGTAAGGGAGGTGTGTATAATAGGTAAGGGAGGTGTGTATAATAGATAAGGGAGGTGTGTATAATAGGTAAGGGAGGTGTGTATAATAGATAAGGGAGGTGTGTATAATAGGTAAGGGAGGTGTGTATAATAGATAAGGGAGGTGTGTATAATAGATAAGGGAGGTGTGTATAATAGGTAAGGGAGGTGTGTATAATAGGTAAGGGAGGTGTGTATAATAGGTAAGGGAGGTGTGTATAATAGATAAGGGAGGTGTGTATAATAGATAAGGGAGGTGTGTATAATAGATAAGGGAGGTGTGTATAATAGGTAAGGGAGGTGTGTATAATAGGTAAGGGAGGTGTGTAAGGGAGGTGTGTATAATAGATAAGGGAGGTGTGTATAATAGATAAGGGAGGTGTGTATAATAGGTAAGGGAGGTGTGTATAATAGATAAGGGAGGTGTGTATAATAGGTAAGGGAGGTGTGTATAATAGGTAAGGGAGGTTTGTATAATAGGTAAGGGAGGTGTGTATAATAGGTAAGGGAGGTGTGTTAGGTAAGGGATGTGATGGTTGGTAAGGGATGTGTGTTAGGTAAAGGGTGTACATGTTGGATAAGGGATATGCATGTTAGGTAAAGGATATGTGTGATGTGTGTTAGATAATTGGACACATTTGTTGAGTAAGGGACACTTATGTTAAAGTTTGTAACTAACGTGTTATGTCCATTCCTTCAGTGGAGGTTTATAAGTTTGTGTGTTTTGTCTAGCAATATGATTCCTGTCTGCGAGTGTTGAACCAGTCGGACTCCATTGAAGGAGCATCTCTCAGAATACAGACACTCCTTGCCATGCACCGCATAGACTTGGCCAAGTAATGCTAACACACGCACACACACAAAAAACAACAACAACAACAACAACAACAACTTAGTGCATGTAGCTAAGTAGCTATGCCTTTCTGGCCATTGACTTTACTGGAAGGCATCTGTGGCATGAAGTCATTCTAAGGACAGCCTAAGGTAGTGTCTGTTCCTCAACATGCATGCACAAGATGGTTATAGTAGTCATCCTGTTTGTCTGTCTGTCTATCACATTATGGTTTGGAGATTACTGAGAATTAACACTCCCTATCGGCATGGTGTAATCAATTGAGTAATTTACTGAATGCTAAAATTGGAGTTTTGTGTTGAAACTACAGGCGAGTGGTGTCCTCTGCAAGTTTAGCTTCTCTCATGGAGACAGCAGACTGCATTGTCTGAGATGATATTTGTAATAGCTAGCTAGTGTGTAGTAGTGCTGAGGGTTCGCACCTCTGGTGCTTCATTTCCTGTGATACTATGTCCAACAGAAGCTTCAAGTTTTGCTGATGGTCGCTCATAATGTTCAATGGACGTAAAACTGTCCTTCAATGATTTTCCAAAAATATTTGTTCTATTCATTGAAAAAATCTTTCTGAAACTCATTAGTACCACCTTGTTGGGCGTGGTACAGGTTACTGATCTGTACCACCTTGTTGGGTGTGGTACAGGTTACTGATCTGTACCACCTTGTTGGGTGTGGTACAGGTTACTGATCTGTACCACCTTGTTGGGCGTGGTACAGGTTACTGATCTGTACCACCTTGTTGGGTGTGGTACAGGTTACTGATCTGTACCACCTTGTTGGGCGTGGTACAGGTTACTGATCTGTACCACCTTGTTGGGCGTGGTACAGGTTGCAGCAATAAACCTGGACTTGCTGAGACTCTTTAGGTTCACAATGGGCAGATTCCCAGGAGCACTCAATTGAGTTCTGTGTACTCTATTTCTCACCTCCAATCCTGTTACTATAGTGACCATAGCCAGCCCTAATTAGTGCTTGTCTCACTATGAAGCTGTTTCTAAATGATGAGCACGACCTCTGTCTGCAGTCTGGGGTTAAGACATTATTGGCGAGCAAACGAAGCGAGTGAGACACTCTCAGGGGTAACACAATTGAAAATCGGGGATGTTTGTTTATATATATGTTTGGACGTACGTATGCCATTTTGTACTTTGACCCTCTTATACTTTTGCGTTAGCTCAGTGTTCAACCCCGTCCCAAACTTCACTAAACAGAATCTTCCGGTTTATCGATCATTGCCCTTATCATCCTAGAAATTGAATTGTTTACTGCTTTGAATCATTTTGCGGGTGCAGTTAAAACTCAAAAACTCACTGGAGTTCCATTTCTATTCGAGTTAGTGGCGGTGGTAAGTTAATATGCTATTTGTCACAGTTATAAGCCCTACTCAACAGTATTTACTTGAAAATTCATTATCCACTAGACAAACCACAAAGGTAAGTCTTGCGTAGGTATGTTCAGTTGTGTGAAAGTATTGTGCGTTACAACTACAGTCGAGTCTCCGACGAGAGGACACTTTCGTGCAGCAGCAATTGTCCTTTGTTCAGAGATTGTTCTCTGTTGGGAGTTTGATTTTATAATCCACTTTTTACCATTGACAGAGTAGTAGAAACATATCAGCAAAGTTATAATTCAAATAAAGTTTAATGAAAACATTTTTGCGGATGATACAACTGCATGCTCTTAGCTATACAATATTATTTATGAAAGTATTGATCAAGTGTAGTTTGTTTTGCTGTACTGTACGCTATCACAGCAATGCGGCGATCGATAAAAGAACCAACAGACAACGCTTCACCAGTATGGCCTTTAAACTCCAAAATTTGGAAAACGTCTTCCAAAACATTTATTATTTCCTTGTATGTTTTCAATTTTGGAACCACTATAGCTGCTTCATCACATTCTTAAAATACTTAATGGAAAACCTTTTCTTCTATTTTTCCAACCATCCCACTGATCCTTTAAAATCGGACTTCCCTAATGCTTCCGCAATCATCTTTCCTTTTTGAATTAGCTGTGGTCCCCCAACAGGAATATTCTTGGATGTTGCTAACTTAAACCATTCATAGAGAGCATCATTGACATCAAAATATTTAGATTTACGAGCCTTACTGTTGGAGTATACCCTGTCTCCAGAAGCATTTCAGCTAAAATAGACTCTTTATTCTTCAAAATTTTACTTATCTGTGTTTTACCGCATACAAATACCATTTCAAGAGATTTTAGAGAAGTGCCCACCTTCTTCTCCAGGGAAAGATACACTCGCTTTTTGTGGGAAGCCATACTACCACCGTTCGGTTTGACAATTTAGGTATTCGGTAAAGGGTCTCGAAAGTGTGGCTGATCTTATTGAGCTGACTACTACTACCTGCATTATGCAGTAGGCGTGGTTAGTGTACGTTAATAGAGACTGAACTTAAGTCGCTGAACGATTTCGGTACCCAGAGTACTGTCCGCTGTCCGGATTTGAGAGATGGTCGCTCCTGGGAGTTTGTAAATGTACAGTAAGAATAGAATATTCAATCCGTGACTAGCGCTTTGTCCATTCCAGAGGGTACATCCGCTTCTCGGGATGTCCGCTATCGGAGATTCGACTGTATACTAAGAATATCACAAAGAAAACGTTTAAATAACGTGACTTGTTCTTTGTTGTTTTTTTGTTTGTTTTTAATTCAAACAGTTGCAGTGATTGGTTACTATGGCATTGGATGCCTTTACCATATATACGTAATTTAAAAACTCGACTTTTTTTTAGTAGCTTGCGTGTTAGAAGTTAAAACCAATCGTTTAACAATAGTGTAGTTTAGGCTCGCTTGCCATTTTGTGCTCAAGCACACCACTAGTTTGTGTGTGTGTATACGCATGCGGTGTGCAATGTGTGTGTATGTGTGTGTGTGATGTGTGGTTTAGGAAAGAATTAAAGCAGCTTCAGGAGAAGGATGATGATTGCACTTTGACCCAGCTATCTCTGGCGTGGTTCAACATGGCAGTGGGTGGAGACAAATATCAGGATGCTTATTACATCTTCCAGGAAATGGCAGAGAAGACCACACCCACTTCTCTGCTGCTCAATGGCCAGGCGTCTTGTCTGATGCTTCAAAATAAATTTGATGAGGCAGAAACTTTACTTCAAGATGCTCTGGCTAAGGTAGGGGTGTGATCACTTGATGGGTGTTGTGATTGGTCAGCTGTGCTGGTGGCATGCAATTACTGGGAGTAATTAATGGGTGTGATCTTTCTGGTATGTGGGTGTGGTTTTTGTGTTAGTCTTGGTCCTGTCTGTTATTTAAGGTATTGTCTGTATTGTGTGTAGGATAGTGGTAATGCTGAAACTCTGGTCAACCTTATTGCTGTGTCACAACATCTGGGCAAGACAGCAGAGGTAAGATTGCTCTGTGGTAGTGGGTTTGTGAATAGTAATTTGACAATGAGTAATCGTGTGGGCAAAAATGCTTGACATATAGCAAAATGGGCAACTCGACTTAGCAAGTTAGACAACTTGTAGATTTGAAGCAGTAAGCACCTTAACTCTGAAATTTTCACCACTAGCTTTGCAATAGTAGTTAGGTGTTGCTATCATCCAGGGTGCATAATCTATTGAAAGTTCAGGACTTATGTAATAAAGTGAGTGTGTAGGGGGAATAGCTGCTAACATCATTATACGTTGTGTGTGTGTGTATGTGTAGGTGAGTAACAGGTACTTGTCTCAGCTGAAGGAGAGTTGTCGTGATCATCCATTCATTCAGGACTTGACTTCCAAGGTTAGTTTGCACTCTGAAGTTGCTACTGAATTGAAAAAAATAATGTTTGTTTCTTTTTAGGACTCCTTTTTTGACAAGTGTGCTGGCCAGTACTCTGTATCTGTCTCATAATGACGATCATTTCATTTATACACAAACATTCCAATATAATGTAATTTTTAACTTTTGCGATTCTTACCTACTTTCCCGCGTTCTGTGAAGCTGACGGCAATGGAGTCACAGTGTCCTCGCGCAGTTATAGTTATGTGCGGGAAGAGAAAGTCTGGGAAAGATTATGTAGCATCTCAATTGCAGTTAATGTGTGTAGTGTCCCCTGCTATGGGTTCGGTGTGTAAGCTTTGTTGTGCATGCAGGTTGGGGGAGGAGCTCGTCTGCCCGGTTAGACTGTCTGCTCCGCTAAAGAGTCAGTACGCCAAGGTAATCGGCAATCCTGACTTATAATCTACCTGCTATAATTACTTTGTCCCTACATAATTACCTATAATTTCGTGCTGGATCTAGTGGTTAGATTCAGTAGATATAACTGTTTGTAAACACAGGACCATGGATTGGAGCTAGATAGATTGATGGATTCTTCTGCTTACAAAGAAACTCACAGAGAAGCAATGGTGTTGTGGAGCGAGTCAATCAGAGCTGATGACCCAGGCTATTTCTGTAGGCAGGCCATCAGTGAAGCCACGCCCAACAGAGTGTGGCTGGTGGTAGATGCTAGGAGACGGACTGACATGGACTTCTTCAAGAATGGCAAGAAAAGCTGGAAAGTGCTAACTGTGCGTGTTGTTGCAAGTGAGGAAGTTCGCAGGAGGCGTGGCTGGCAGTTTGTGACTGGTATTGATGATGCTAGGTCTGAGTGTGGTCTTGATGACTACTCATGTAACGTCACCGTACCTAATGACGCTGAAGATAAAACTATCTTGCAACAGACTCTAGAACCAATATGCCAGTGGGTCCATGAAAAATAGTGCACAATAAATAGGATTTCTGATATAATATCTGGTGAATACTTTATGGTTATAGTGTCACTAAGTGTTTGTGTCTGGTTCTCTAACTTCATCTTCATTTCCTCCCACAGCATCCCAGAATGCCAGCACAACCTTCTCCGCATAAGCCTTCCTCTCCTCATGCGACAAACTCTCAGCGTGCTCTGCACACACACACGCACACACTATATTTACGTATTAATGCACATAATAGGTTGAAATATACAGAGAGAGGGTGGGGCTTACTGAGAGAGGGTGGAGTTTACAGAGAGAGGGAGGGCTTATAGAGAGTTTACAGAGAAAAGAGGGTGGATACTGATAGAATCTTCAATCTTGTAATGCACACCTTTCATAGCAGCAAATCTTGAAAACAATTGCTCAAAAGTTTCTCCGCCAGGATCTTTGCTAGAATCTAAACCTTCAGCTAGCAGTTTCTCTTCCGCAGAGCTATAGTCTGGAATAGAGTCAGCACACGAGTTGGATGATTTGGGTGCAGAGGTCAACACAGTATCTCCACTACTATTGCATCCTGGAGGAGCTTTATCATCGGCTATCACTGAGGAAGTGGGAGGGGCTAGATCATCAGCTATCACTGAGGAAGTGGGAGGGGCTAGATCATCAGCTATCATTGAGGAAGTAGGAGGCGCTAGCCTAGACTCCTTTTTCACAGTTAATAAAGAAGAGGGAGGATCTACGGTAGGCTCCTCCTCCTCCTGTCCTTGTGTTGGTCCATGTCCAGTGTTGGAAGTGTGAAGATGTATCTGTGGCCACATGTGAGCCTGTAATGTCTGAGACAACCTCTCCACACCACCATCTTCACCTCTCTCTTCATCACACTCCTCTGACACACCCCATTCGATAAGCTCCACCCCCTCACTGACAGACCACTGCAGTAGCTCCTGCATTTGCTGTTCCTCTCCACTCCCAACAGCTACTAACACACACACATCTGGCACCTCTCCCACACACTTGCTCACTATGGACCACCTGGCACCTACTGCCTGCTGCACACACACACACAAGATGAGACATGCACGTGCACATTTCTATCTCCCTTACAGAGCTGCTGCTGCTGGAGTCCACAAACATGACTATAGCCTGATAGTTGTGGCTACTGAGAGTCACTGAGTGTTCCTGAAGAGGGGCGTGTACACTGTGTAAGTAGATGTCCGCAGAATAGTACTTGTTGCTGACTGGCCATTTGTAGGTGTGGCCTTCTTTACACCTTTCATCTTTGGTCAACTCTAAGAATCGGTATATAAATAAACATAAACTTGTGGACCAGTGACACTATAGTGTGATATTGGTCACTATGCCTTCGTTAGATTCAGGAAGTGTGAATGAGATTATGAGGGATAGAGGCAATCTCCATCCCAATGATCACCACAGTCTTGTACACATGCCTACTCGGGAATTGTTCAAGATTTATGGCGATTATTTTTGCCACATCAAGGCCACTAACTCAATCAGCTCATCCTGGGAGCCAGGTAGACCATACACTATAATTCTGGCATTGATCCTAGAAATGTGTGAATATCCTGCAATTTATCTTATGTCATTAAGATTATATTTTCATTATTATTATTACAATAGATTACCAGAGCTTCATGTCTGATAACATGTCATGACAAATGCAACTACTTGAAATAATAGACTGGAAAGAACTGGTCCTTTATTACAAATAACACCACTTGCTTGGGTTGCTTATAAGAGGTGGTGACGTCACACATACAGGAAAGCTTGTAGCTCTGAAAATAGAGAAATATTTCATTACCTTGCAAAATGTTTCCATAGGGCTTTTCATCGCCAAAACAATTTAGGAATAGCGCCCAGTTTGGAGAAGCCTCGGCCTCATCACCAGCGGAGAATGAAGCCATTTTATACTCCTTTAGCCAACTCCAGCGAACACAGGTCAAAGTTCGTTTCCACGGCAGCCACCTGAACGTGAAGCTAGTGCTAAACTTTTCTTTGAAGTGTAATGTTATCTACTACTATTTAGAGAGAAATGGCGATTGCAACGGCAGATAGAGAAGACTTAGGAAGAATAATAGCCAAGGAAAGCTTACTATCAATTTCAATACCTAAGGCATTATGTATGACACCTTACCTGCTATTGTAATTCAGGTTCAAGATGACCTTCGATCTCTCAGGACTACAGCTCAGCATTGTGAAACTGGAGAGGGTGGGAGAAATAAAAGTGGAGGCAATCAAGCTTTGGATTCTATGTTGTCTAGGACTGAGAAAAATATGCAGTTATTAGCGGACAAGGTGATGCAGAATTCCCACAGCGAAGTAGCAACTCTCCCAGCTGTAGCTCCACAACACAGAACACAGCACAACCATCCTCCACGCCAGTCTAGACTCAAGCGAAGGTACACTGACTTTATCTTCATTACAGGAATAGGGCGATAAGCATGGCTGATAGCAATGGTGGCCACTTGTTTGAATTCACCTGTGTATATAGATTAAGTGTGACATGCTGCATGATAGTTCTGAGTTGTGTGTAGGACAAATAGACAAGATGTGATGAAGGTGTCTCCTGGAGAACAGAGTCAAATCAAGCAGCTGCAGAAGCTCATGTCTAGACCTAACCATCCACTCTCTAAACAACTCCTCACTCAATACTATCAACTGCCATTCGATCCTCCTCTTCAAGAACATCACAACAGAGAGCGTGGAGGAGGCAGGGTCATGCTGGGCACCACAGTCGACCATCTCACTACACTGCCACGAGTAAATAGGAGAAATGCCTTGGTGAGAAAGACATCATTAGCACCACTACACACATGTATGTAACTGTACATGTATAAATGGTACATGTAGGCAACCCCTCCTCCTATCCAACAAGAAGATGCTCATAAAGGTTTATTCAGCTTGTTGCAACGAGGGTTAATACCTGTGAGTTGAAAATTGTGTGTGTGTGTGTGTGTACTTGTGTGTATATGTGTGTGTCTTTAGCCTGCTGCAGAATTGGTGTTGAGTCCTCCTCCAGTGGCCCCACAGAAAGCTCTTCTCCACCCAGCAACTCCACATTCTCACCAGCACTTGCAGATTGCTGAACAAACACTGCCAGCATCAGTCAAGCTGGATCTGGGCTACACACATCTGCCGGACATACACATTCCCAATGCTGCAGTCAAATCACTGGCTCAAGTGAGGACAGCTTCATTCAATCTCTTCTCCTATAAACATAATTATATATCAATGCCCTATTATACAAACTTTAAGAACCTGACATTGTGTTGTACTCTGAGTTACCAGATAATATTTTTAGGAGTGCAGTATAACATTCCACGGGTTGTTATTTGACGGTGTGCTCATAGAGTTCTTCCTCTGGCAAAGACACGCAAGAACCTGTTCACAAGCTCAGCCTGCCGCCCATTCACTCTGTACTGAGTTCTCCGCATCCAGACCTCCCAACTGACACACAGCCTCCCTCTGCGCACCTCATCATTAACAATGGACGCCTGGCCAGTACCACCAATGAATTCACCTGCTTCAAATCAGCTAACTCAAAGAAATGGCACTTGTAAGTCAAGTACTTGAACTATGAGCCAAGTACTTATTCTTAATAGTTGTTTAAGTACTCAAGTACTTATTCTTAATAGTGTCTAAGTGCTCAAGTACTCATTCTTACTAGTTGTCTAAGTACTCAAGTACTCATTCTTACTAGTTGTCTAAGTACTCAAGTACTTATTCTTAATAGTGTCTAAAGTACTCAAGTACTAATTCTTAATAATTGTCTAAGTACTTATTCTTAATAGTGTCTAAGTACTCTAAGTACTAATTCTTAATAGTACTCAAGTAGTTGTCTAAGTACTCAAGTACAAGTACTACTTCTTAATAGTTGTCTAAGTACTCAAGTACTACTTCTTAATAGTTGTCTAAGTACTCAAGTACTACTTCTTAATAGTTGTCTAAGTACTCAAGTACTACTTCTTAATAGTTGTCTAAGTACTCAAGTACTACTTCTTAATAGTTGTCTAAGTACTCAAGTACTACTTCTTAATAGTTGTCTAAGTACTCAAGTACTACTTCTTAATAGTTGTCTAAGTACTCAAGTACTACTTCTTAATAGTTGTCTAAGTACTCAAGTACTACTTCTTAATAGTTGTCTAAGTACTCAAGTACTACTTCTTAATAGTTGTCTAAGTACTCAAGTACTACTTCTTAATAGTTGTCTAAGTACTCAAGTACTACTTCTTAATAGTTGTCTAAGTACTCAAGTACTACTTCTTAATAGTGTCTAAGTACTCAAGTACTACTTCTTAATAGTTGTCTAAGTAATAATTCTTACTATTTGTCTAAGTGCTCAAGTACTCATTTTTGAAAGTTGTCTAAGTGCTTAAGTACTCATTCTTACTAGTTGTCTAAGTACTCAAGTACTCATTCTTACTAGTTGTCTAAGTACTCAAGTACTCATTCTTACTAGTTGTCTAAGTACTCAAGTACTCATTCTTACTAGTTGTCTAAGTACTCAAGTACTCATTCTTACTAGTTGTCTAAGTACTCAAGTACTTATTCTTACTAGTTGTCTAAGTACTCAAGTACTCATTCTTAATAGTTGTCTAAGTACTCAAGTACTCATTCTTACTAGTTGTCTAAGTACTCAAGTACTCATTCTTACTAGTTGTCTAAGTCCTCAAGTACTCATTCTTAATAGTTGTCTAAGTACTCAAGTACTCATTCTTAATAGTTGTCTAAGTACTCAAGTACTTATTCTTACTAGTTGTCTAAGTACTCAAGTACTCATTCTTAATAGTTGTCTAAGTACTCAAGTACTCATTCTTACTAGTTGTCTAAGTACTCAAGTACTTATTCTTAATAGTGTCTAAGTACTCAAGTACTACTTCTTAATAGTTGTCTAAGTGCTCAAGTACTAATTCTTACTAGTTGTCTAAGTCCTCAAGTACTCATTCTTACTAGTTGTCTAAGTCCTCAAGTACTCATTCTTACTAGTTGTCTAAGTACTCAAGTACTCATTCTTAATAGTTGTCTAAGTACTCAAGTACTCATACTTGTGAGTTGTGAAAATGGCAATACAGGAAAGCAGTATTATGTTTACACCATGACGCATGTTGTGTGTATGTATGTGTGTGTGTGTGTACGGCTGGATGGATAGAATACAGCAAGTACTGGATCAAATGGTGGGCTATTGCCAGGACTATATGGTGCCTGTCTGTATTCTGCAATGTGACATGTAAGTGCATGCATGTTTTACAATATGACAGTCAATAAATACAAATAGAAATGCTATAGTAAAATGTGCTTATGTGTGACACTTTGCTCACACTATTTTATGCTTAAGTTACAATAGTCATTTCACCATTGGCTGTAGTGGATTGTTGTTGTTGTTGTAACACATCAATTGCTATAAATATGTCTAGTCACAGACTCACGTACTATTACTAGTACTGACATCACGTCTAGTCACAGACACACGTACTATTACTAGTACTGACATCACGCCTAGTCACAGACACACGTACTATTACTAGTACTGACATCACGCCTAGTCACAGACTCACGTACTATTACTAGTACTGACATCACGTCTAGTCACAGACACACGTACTATTACTAGTACTGACATCACGTCTAGTCACAGACACACGTACTATTACTAGTACTGACATCACGTCTAGTCACAGACACACGTACTATTACTAGTACTGACATCACGTCTAGTCACAGACACTCGTACTATTACTAGTACTGACATCAGGTCTAGTCACAGACTCGCGTACTATTACTAGTACTGACATCACTCCTAGTCACAGACACACGTACTATTACTAGTACTGACATCACGTCTAGTCACAGACACACGTACTATTACTAGTACTGACATCACGTCTAGTCACAGACTCGCGTACTATTACTAGTACTGACATCACGTCTAGTCACAGACACACGTACTATTACTAGTACTGACATCACGTCTAGTCACAGACTCGCGTACTATTACTAGTACTGACATCACTCCTAGTCACAGACACACGTACTATTACTAGTACTGACATCACGTCTAGTCACAGACACACGTACTATTACTAGTACTGACATCACGCCTAGTCACAGACTCGCGTACTATTACTAGTACTGACATCACTCCTAGTCACAGACACACGTACTATTACTAGTACTGACATCACGCCTAGTCACAGCACACGTACTATTACTAGTACTGACATCACGCCTAGTCACAGACATGGTGCCTGTCTGTATTCTGCAATGTGACATGTAAGTGCATGCATGTTTTACAATATGACAGTCAATAAATACAAATAGAAATGCTATAGTAAAATGTGCTTATGTGTGACACTTTGCTCACACTATTTTATGCTTAAGTTACAATAGTCATTTCACCATTGGCTGTAGTGGATTGTTGTTGTTGTTGTAACACATCAATTGCTATAAATATGTCTAGTCACAGACTCACGTACTATTACTAGTACTGACATCACGTCTAGTCACAGACACACGTACTATTACTAGTACTGACATCACGCCTAGTCACAGACACACGTACTATTACTAGTACTGACATCACGCCTAGTCACAGACTCACGTACTATTACTAGTACTGACATCACGTCTAGTCACAGACACACGTACTATTACTAGTACTGACATCACGTCTAGTCACAGACACACGTACTATTACTAGTACTGACATCACGTCTAGTCACAGACACACGTACTATTACTAGTACTGACATCACGTCTAGTCACAGACACTCGTACTATTACTAGTACTGACATCAGGTCTAGTCACAGACTCGCGTACTATTACTAGTACTGACATCACTCCTAGTCACAGACACACGTACTATTACTAGTACTGACATCACGTCTAGTCACAGACACACGTACTATTACTAGTACTGACATCACGTCTAGTCACAGACTCGCGTACTATTACTAGTACTGACATCACGTCTAGTCACAGACACACGTACTATTACTAGTACTGACATCACGTCTAGTCACAGACTCGCGTACTATTACTAGTACTGACATCACTCCTAGTCACAGACACACGTACTATTACTAGTACTGACATCACGTCTAGTCACAGACACACGTACTATTACTAGTACTGACATCACGCCTAGTCACAGACTCACGTACTATTACTAGTACTGACATCACTCCTAGTCACAGACACACGTACTATTACTAGTACTGACATCACGTCTAGTCACAGGCACACGTACTATTACTAGTACTGACATCACGCCTAGTCACAGGCACACGTACTATTACTAGTACTGACATCACGCCTAGTCACAGACACACGTACTATTACTAGTACTGACATCACGCCTAGTCACAGACACACGTACTATTACTAGTACTGACATCACGCCTAGTCACAGACACACGTACTATTACTAGTACTGACATCACGCCTAGTCACAGACTCACGTACTATTACTAGTACTGACATCACGTCTAGTCACAGACTCACGTACTATTACTAGTACTGACATCACGCCTAGTCACAGACTCACGTACTATTACTAGTACTGACATCACGCCTAGTCACAGACTCACGTACTATTACTAGTACTGACATCACGCCTAGTCACAGACTCACGTCTATTACTAGTACTGACTCACGCCTAGTCACAGACTCACGTACTATTAGCTAGTACTGACATCACGCCTAGTCCAGACTCACGTACTATTACTAGTACTGACATCACGCCTAGTCACAGACACACGTACTATTACTAGTACTGACATCACGCCTAGTCACAGACACACGTACTATTACTAGTACTGACATCACGTCTAGTCACAGACACACGTACTATTACTAGTACTGACATCACGCCTAGTCACAGACTCACGTACTATTACTAGTACTGACATCACTCCTAGTCACAGACTCACGTACTATTACTAGTACTGACATCACGTCTAGTCACAGACTCACGTACTATTACTAGTACTGACATCACTCCTAGTCACAGACACACGTACTATTACTAGTACTGACATCACGCCTAGTCACAGACTCACGTACTATTACTAGTACTGACATCACGCCTAGTCACAGACTCACGTACTATTACTAGTACTGACATCACTCCTAGTCACAGACACACGTACTATTACTAGTACTGACATCACTCCTAGTCACAGACACACGTACTATTACTAGTACTGACATCACGCCTAGTCACAGACACACGTACTATTACTAGTACTGACATCACGTCTAGTCACAGACACACGTACTATTACTAGTACTGACATCACGTCTAGTCACAGACACACGTACTATTACTAGTACTGACATCACGTCTAGTCACAGACACACGTACTATTACTAGTACTGACATCACTCCTAGTCACAGACACACGTACTATTACTAGTACTGACATCACTCCTAGTCACAGACACACGTACTATTACTAGTACTGACATCACGCCTAGTCACAGGCACACGTACTATTACTAGTACTGACATCACGTCTAGTCACAGACACACGTACTATTACTAGTACTGACATCACTCCTAGTCACAGACACACGTACTATTACTAGTACTGACATCACGTCTAGTCACAGACTCACGTACTATTACTAGTACTGACATCACGCCTAGTCACAGACACACGTACTATTACTAGTACTGACATCACGCCTAGTCACAGACTCACGTACTATTACTAGTACTGACATCACGCCTAGTCACAGACACACGTACTATTACTAGTACTGACATCACGTCTAGTTTATGTCGTGTCTTGCATTTAGAATTCTAGAGATGAGTCGTTTGATAGAGTTAGGTCTGAAATTAACTAAGAGAAATCTTCTAGAAATGACAGCCAACAAGAACGATGTTGAAGCAATCATTAATGCTCCGGTAAGTGTTGCCATGGTATTTGCTATCCTAATTAGTTGTTGTGGTTCTTTCTTCAGGGGCGTCGGTTTAGAGGTCGTGATGGTGAGGTAGCAGCAGCCAATAAGATTCGTGCTACATATCTCATGTACAGAGAAGTTAAGAAATACAAGCAACACAATAGGAAGAAATGGGCAGCAGGTAAAGTGGGAGGAGCTCAGATGAAAGAGTGAACAGAGCCAGTCCAGGTTTAGTTGGCCTCACTAATCTTTATTTACTTTCTGGTGGGTGTGTCATAGACAATCTCATGCCACCTGAAGGGAATGAGCTTTCTCCTCCTACGTATTTTACACCACATTTTTACAATTTCATAATTATATCCCCCCCTTGTTAATCAGGCACCTCTTACCTTGTGTGCTGTCAATGTATTTCACTGTGTAGGACGTTATATGTTAATTTGTGATATTTAATTTGTTTGTAGCTGTGGACATGGCAGGTTTTACACTATAGCAACAACATGTTACCATGGTTACAATGATTTGTTTGTCCAGATGTGGTAGGAACAGCATGGATGATGTACATGAAACTGTACAAGATCAAGCGCCAGTTAAAAGTGAGACGAGAATCGGAGCTAGCTAGCTATCGAAGTCGAATTGCAGAGTTGCGTAGATCCTGGTCCCGCCTTCAGACCAGCAGCAGATGTGTTGTACACATTCCATCTCTAGGACTATCTGCAAATGTTCGCACCTCTATTCACGATATGTACAAGGAACAGAGCATGCAGATTGGCAGGATGTGTGACTGCTATGGTGAGTTACACCAGAACATGTAAGTGTGATCACACATGAGATGAGACTGTGGTGACATGTGAGCACACATGAGGTGAGACTGTGGTGACGTGTGATCACACATGATGTGAGACTGATGACATGTGAGCACACATGAGATGAGACTGTGGTGACGTGTGATCACACATGTGAGACTGTGGTGACGTGTGAGCACACATGAGGTGAGACTGTGGTGACGTGTGAGCATACATGAGATGAGACTGTGGTGACGTGTGATCACACATGATATGAGACTGTGGTGACGTGTGATCACACATGATGTGAGACTGGTGACATGTGAGCACACATGAGGTGAGACTGTGGTGACATATGATCACACATGATGTGAGACTGTGGTAACGTGTGATCACACATGTGAGACTGTGGTGACGTGTGAGCACACATGAGGTGAGACTGTGGTGACGTGTGATCACACATGATATGAGACTGGTGACATGTGAGCACACATGAGGTGAGACTGTGGTGACATATGATCACACATGATGTGAGACTGTGGTAACGTGTGATCACACATGAGATGAGACTGTGGTGACGTGTGAGCACACATGAGGGTGAGACTGTGGTGACATGATCACACATGATGTGAGACTGGTGACGTGTGAGCACACATGAGGTGAGACTGTGGTGACGTGTGATCACACATGATGTGAGACTGGTGACATGTGAGCACACATGAGGTGAGACTGGTGACATATGATCACACATGATGTGAGACTGTGGTAACGTGTGATCACACATGAGATGAGACTGTGGTGACGTGTGAGCACACATGAGGTGAGACTGTGGTGACGTGTGAGCACACATGAGGGTGAGACTGTGGTGACATGATCACACATGATGTGAGACTGGTGACATGTGAGCACACATGAGGTGAGACTGTGGTAACATGTGATCACACATGTGAGACTGTGGTGACGTGTGATCACACATGAGATGAGACTGTGGTAACATGTGATCACACATGTGAGACTGTGGTGACGTGTGAGCACACATGTGAGACTGTGGTGACATGTGAGCACACATGAGGGTGAGACTGTGGTGACATGATCACACATGAGATGAGACTGTGGTAACATGTGATCACACATGTGAGACTGTGGTGACGTGTGAGCACACATGATATGAGACTGTGGTGACGTGTGATCACACATGAGATGAGACTGTGGTGACGTGTGATCACACATGTGAGACTGTGGTGACGTGTGAGCACACATGATAAGAGACTGGTGACGTGTGATCACACATGATATGAGACTGTGGTGACGTGTGATCACACATGATATGAGACTGTGGTGACGTGTGATCACACATGTGAGACTGTGGTGACGTGTGATCACACATGAGATGAGACTGTGGTGACGTGTGATCACACATGTGAGACTGTGGTGACGTGTGATCACACATGTGAGACTGGTGACGTGTGATCACACATGAGATGAGACTGTGGTGACGTGTGATCACACATGAGATGAGACTGTGGTGACGTGTGATCACACATGATATGAGACTGTGGTGACGTGTGATCACACATGTGAGACTGTGGTGACGTGTGATCACACATGTGAGACTGTGGTGACGTGTGATCACACATGTGAGACTGTGGTGACGTGTGATCACACATGAGATGAGACTGTGGTGACGTGTGAGCACACATGAGATGAGACTGTGGTGACGTGTGAGCACACATGATGTGAGACTGGTGACGTGTGAGCACACATGAGGTGAGACTGTGGTGACGTGTGAGCACACATGAGATGAGACTGTGGTGACGTGTGATCACACATGATATGAGACTGTGGTGACGTGTGATCACACATGATGTGAGACTGGTGACGTGTGAGCACACATGAGGTGAGACTGTGGTGACGTGTGATCACACATGAGATGAGACTGTGGTAACGTGTGAGCACACATGAGATGAGACTGTGGTGACGTGTGAGCACACATGAGGTGAGACTGTGGTGACGTGTGAGCACACATGAGATGAGACTGTGGTGACGTGTGAGCACACATGAGATGAGACTGTGGTGACGTGTGAGCACACATGAGATGAGACTGTGGTGACGTGTGAGCACACATGATATGAGACTGTGGTGACGTGTGATCACACATGATGAGTGGGTGACTGAGAGCACACATGAGGTGAGATGGTGACGTGTGAGCACACATGAGGTGAGACTGTGGTGACGTGTGATCACACATGTGAGACTGTGGTAACATGTGATCACACATGTGAGACTGTGGTGACGTGTGAGCACACATGAGGTGAGACTGTGGTGACGTGTGAGCACACATGTGAGACTGTGGTAACATGTGATCACACATGTGAGACTGTGGTGACGTGTGAGCACACATGAGGTGAGACTGTGGTGACGTGTGATCACACATGTGAGACTGTGGTGACATGAGCACACATGAGGTGAGACTGTGGTGACGTGTGAGCACACATGAGGTGAGACTGGTGACGTGTGAGCACACTGGCGTCTTTAATTTAAGTAAAGTATTAAAAGTGTCATAAAATTTAGTGGAAAAGGAGGGGGAGGGGCGCACACAGGGGAGGGGAAATCCTATTCAGGTATGCGAGTGTGTAACTTTTGGAGAGACTACTTCCAGGCATATATGTGTGTTTGTATGCAGACAAGCGTGTTTGTGTGATGTACGTGTCACCTGTGGAACTGGTATGATGTATGTGTGTTTAACTGGTGTGATGCATGTGTGTTTAACTGGTGTGATGCATGTGTGTTTAACTGGTGTGATGCATGTTAACTGGTGTGATGCATGTGTGTTTAACTGGTGTGATGCATGTGTGTTTAACTGGTGTGATGCATGTGTGTTTAACTGGTGTGATGCATGTGTGTTTAACTGGTGTGATGCATGTGTGTTTAACTGGTGTGATGCATGTGTGTTTAACTGGTGTGATGCATGTGTGTTTGTATGTAGATGAGCGTGTTTGTGTGGTGTACGTGTCACCTGTGGAGTTGGATGAAGATACTTTGGATTACTACATAAAACTACTATCCATTAGACAAGACACGTTGACCGATGATACATTTTCTGACAGCACGGGTTCCCGGGAATTGGGCAGACATTTTGACAGGGAACGTCTGCACATTGTCACTCCAGAAAATCTGGAGGCATTTAGAAGTTGTCATATGAGCTTGTCTACGGTCTTGTTATATAGTCCTAAATGTTTAGCGCGCATCAAGCGCCTGGTGTCTGGACGACCAGCGTATATTGTACCTGGCCTAGTAAGTAGGGATGACCTTGCTGTGGCTCACAAACTAGGTAAGAATTCATTCTCTTCTCAGGTTAGCTGTAGGAATTGCTCCCATTTCTGCTCCTAGATCTGCCATTGCTAGGAAGTGAGCCAGAGCTGTCAGTATTGTACAGCTCTAAGGCTGGAGCTAGATTGCTCCTGAAAGAGACAGGTTTACCTCTCCTTCCTCCATATGAACCTGACATCTTCAGTGAGAAGAAACTCATTCAATGTTTGGCTAAACTCGTCATCAACAACTTGCTAGTACCACGATGGCTATTCAAACTGAATCACTGGGTCAGAGGTCGCGGCTTTGGTGAGTGCAGCCCAACTGAGAACTGTACTCTTACAGCATCACTTCACGCGGTTCAATATCACATGATGCTTGACATAATCATTTCATGTGCATAAACAGAGTGTGCAGCAACTGATCCTTCAGTTTGCTACAGTAATATGATAGTGGTGGCATGTATAAATGCTTGGTTACATGTATGTGTGCGTGTTGGTACATGTGATGCATTTGTGCAGCCTATTGTGATGTCATTGAGCATCTGCTGTGCTACCAGCATGTGCTGAAGGAGGCACAGCGCTATGGAAGCAAATGGAGTCGCCCGTGGGCCCAGGAACAGTCACTGCAGCTGGTGGCATCGGAGCTCCCAGATATACTAGCCACACATGCCATGGTTGTATGCCACACCCACTTTCCAAGCTGGCACCACTTCATGCAACATTTCATTCATCAAGGAGGATTAATAGAAGCCACACCCCCTTCAGACAGCAGTACTGCCCTGACCGTTGAACTTTTAATTGAGCCTGACGGACAAGTGAGGGTGATGACAACAGCGGACAAGGTAAGCACAAGCCGCACCCACCTGTGTCATCTCTATCTATAGCCGCATAACTTGCTGTATAGATTTCTGGGAATGAGTATGAAGCTAGTGGTGGATCTGTTCCCCAGTGTAGTCTTGACCACACCCAGCTAATGGCAGCCGTACATGCTGTAGCTGGAGCATGTAAAGACAGAGGCATTCTGGGACATTTATCTCTGGACTTTCTCACTTTCATACAACCAGACAACGTAACTAACTTCTCTCTTTCTCTCACTATAGTATAACACTTGTATACTTGTATATTGCAGCTGCAACAAGCCTTGTGGTGCGTGGACCTTGACCTACACTATAGTGACTTACTGGCTCTATATCATGTGACCAGTCATGTGATTGGTCTCCATTTCCATGGTGATAATGGTGTTTTAGAACTCCACCCACCATCACAAGATAAGTCTCAGCAACAAGTCTTTGCCATTCTACTGTCCCACCTCCATCATGCTAACTTGTCCTTCCTTTACCCAACAGTCTTCTTTCAAGTCTGCAAAGCACATCGCATAGGCTACGACAGCAAGGTAAGACTATGACTTGTGAGCAGTAGATCCTGGAACACTCAGTTTATTCTAGGGTAACACTAGTGCTTGATTACCTTAGTTACAAATGACCTTTGATCTAAGGAGAGGTTTACTGTTACACTTTACCTACATGTTCCTGTAGGAAAGAGTAGGGACTCTATTTGGTTTGGCTGATGAAAAACACAGAAACTATATCAGTATGGCGTAAGTCAACCTTCACTATTGCATGTCAAACACAATTGAGGCTTAGATAATCTAATCTAGTACGTATTTATTGGTGTAGAGGAGTCTTTAGTGGAAGTGATGGATCTGTGTGTGTGTCTAATATAGCAGTCATTTATGTGCAGATGTGTAGAGGAGTCTCTAGTGGCAGTGATGGATCTGTGTGTGTCTAACTTGAATAGTATCAACCAAGAACTATCTACTGCTACACTTACTCCTAACACCAACTTCAAGGTGAGACTGCTATTTCTCACACACCCCAACTACCCAGTCGTGTGTTTGTTTAGGTGATAGCCAGTGATCTCGAAGAAATCTCTCAACTAATGAAACTGAATCTATAGCTAAATATAAATTAACTCAATAATGAACGGATCACTAGTCACAAAAATTAATAAGATAACTGCTAATGAGCCATCAAACAAACACGTATGATTGATGTTATGATAGCTAAAAATAAGTTGCCTATTCCATAGTCCTTTCTATCCTTCCACTGACGGAGGAACTGCCTGACCACCTGGCCCTTCATCCTTACCTTTCTTACTGCCAGAAACAATGTCATCAATACGAAGCAACAATATGGCCGTCTACATACAGAACAACTGTCATAACTCATGGATCACTACACACCCACCTCGCTAATGTCATAGCAACCCACACACCCACCTCGCTAATGTCAGCCACCCACACACCAACCAGCTAATGTCATAGCAACCCACACACCAACCAGCTAATGTCAGCCACCCACCTCGCTAATGTCAGCCACCCACACACCCACCTCGCTAATGTCAGCCACCCACACACCAACCGGCTAATGTCATAGCAACCCACACATCAACCAGTTAATGTCATAGCAACCCACACACCAACCGGCTAATGTCATAGCAACCCACACACCAACCGGCTAATGTCATAGCAACCCACACATCAACCAGCCAATGTCATAGCAACCCACACACCAACCGGCTAATGTCATAGCAACCCACACACCAACCGGCTAATGTCATAGCAACCCACACACCAACTAGCTAATGCCATAGCAACCCAACCACTGACCCAATTACATTGCAATCAATCAAGCTAACCTCAATAGCAGTTTTGAATGTCTGCTCTTTGACAGCTAGTGGCTCCCAAACTCTTAATTCCTGCATGTCAGTGAGTACACCAGTGTTTCCATCCACACCCCATCGCTCACAACCATCTACTCCTGACACATGCTTAGCCTGCACAGAATAGATATATACACATGCATAATCACATAAACACACAACATTGTGACTACTCACTCTCAGTGTAGTGAGAACCCTAATGGTATTGGCCCCACAATTCTGAAGCAGAGTACGTGGAATAACTTCCAATGCTCGACTGACTGCACGATAAGGCCATTGCTGTACTCCACCCACACTCTTGGCCTTCTCATTCAATGCCTGCGCTAATGCCATCTCAGTAGCTCCACCCCCTGGGACTAGCCGAGGGTCCAACATCACATTTCGTACAACTTGCATAGCATCATGCAAATTCCTCTCCACCTGTAATTCAGATGTAGAGAGCATAATACAGAAATTAGACTATGAAGTGATGATCCTTACCTCATTCAGAATGTCTTTACTTGCTCCTCTCAGTACTAAGGTGCAAGCCTTGGGATCCTTGCACTGGATCAGGTAAGTGAAATATTCATCTCCTATCTTCTTCACTTCAAACAGACCACACCCAGTTCCCACATCAGACTCTTGAAGTTCATCTGTGCGATTGCAGATCACTGCCCCACATGCTCTGCACATTCAACAGGAAATACAGCAGTATACAGAAATGCCAGCAGAATAACCTCAAGTGTCTGTCTATGCATGTTATTGTGTGTCCATACCTGGCTATCCTATTATTATCAGATTTCCTCACTCTCCTGATGGCTGTGATGTTTCTCTTCATCAGGAAATGTTGGGCCAAGTCTGTACAATAAACAAGTGTATATATCTACAATGGGAACTTTGAACCCTTCAGATGGGTGGGTAGTGCCTCCACATGATACAGAACCCCTTCAATCAATAGTGTCTGTCATGAAATGTGAGTTTGGTTGGTGTGTCTGTCATGTCGTGGTGTAATCTGAGTTTTGTGGGTGTGTCTGTTGTGTATTGCTGATCTAAGTCTAGCAGGTGAAAGCATAAACAAATGTATGTGTTAATTGTTGAGTTGAGTGAGGCAACACATGTCTCAGGTGTACACAGAGTTGAGTGAGGCGCCACATGTCTCAGGTGTACACAGAGTTGAGTGAGGCAACACATGTCTCAGGTGCACACAGAGTTGAGTGAGGCAACACATGTCTCAGGTGCACACAGAGTTGAGTGAGGCAACACATGTCTCAGGTGCACACAGAGTTGAGTGAGGCAACACATATCTCGGTGCACACAGAGTTGAGTGAGGCAACACATATCTCAGGTGTACACAGAGTTGAGTGAGGCAACACATGTCTCAGGTGCACACAGAGTTGAGTGAGGCAACACATATCTCGGTGCACACAGAGTTGAGTGAGGCAACACATATCTCAGGTGTACACAGAGTTGAGTGAGGCAACACATATCTCAGGTGCACACAGAGTTGAGTGAGGCAACACATATCTCAGGTGCACACAGAGTTGAGTGAGGCAACACATATCTCAGGTGTACACAGAGTTGAGTGAGGCAACACATATCTCAGGTGCACACAGAGTTGAGTGAGGCAACACATATCTCAGGTGCACACAGAGTTGAGTGAGGCAACACATATCTCAGGTGTACACAGAGTTGAGTGAGGCAACACATATCTCAGGTGCACACAGAGTTGAGTGAGGCAACACATATCTCAGGTGCACACAGAGTTGAGTGAGGCAACACATATC
>WLWD01003892.1_pt1 | contig 47502 bp, 31 predicted proteins | sample 6712731 | NCBI WGS metagenome assembly WLWD01 (sample SAMN12718690, study PRJNA576275) | sponge metagenome | isolation source: marine sponge | host: Mycale hentscheli | place: New Zealand: South Island, Marlborough, Capsize Point | collected 2014-11-01 | reverse complement strand
GTGTGTTTTAGTGCACTCAGTGTGTTTTAGTGCACTAAGTGTGTTTTAGTGCAGTCAGTGTGTTTTAGTGCACTCAGTGTGTTTTAGTGCGCTCAGTGTGTTTTAGTGCGCTCAGTGTGTTTTAGTGCACTCAGTGTGTTTTAGTGCAGTCAGTGTGTTTTAGTGCACTCAGTGTGTTTTAGTGCTCAGTGTGTTTTAGTGCACTCAGTGTGTTTTAGTGCAGTCAGTGTGTTTTAGTGCAGTCAGTGTGTTTTAGTGCACTCAGTGTGTTTTAGTGCGCTCAGTGTGTTTTAGTGCGCTCAGTGTGTTTTAGTGCACTCAGTGTGTTTTAGTGCAGTCAGTGTGTTTTAGTGCACTCAGTGTGTTTTAGTGCAGTCAGTGTGTTTTAGTGCACTCAGTATGTTTTAGTGCACTCAGTGTGTTTTAGTGCACTCAGTGTTTTAGTGCGCTCAGTGTTTTAGTGCACTCAGTGTGTTTTAGTGCTCAGTGTGTTTTATTTGCAGTCAGCGTGTTTTAGTGCAGTCAATGTGTTTTTGTGCAGTCAGTGTGTTTTGTACCATTTCTTGCTTTGCCTTTGTAAATAACTAAGTTTGCGATATTTGCAAAAAAAAAAAAAAAAAAAAAAAAAAAAAAAAAAATGTGTTTTAGTGCGCTCAGTGTGTATTAGTGCGCTCAGTGTGTTTTAGTGCGCTCAGTGTGTTTTATTTGCAGTCAGTGTGTTTTAGTGCACTCAGTGTGTATTAGTGCACTCAGTGTGTTTTAGTGCGCTCAGTGTGTTTTAGTGCGCTCAGTGTGTTTTATTTACAGTCAGTGTGTTTTAGTGCACTCAGTGTTTTATTTGCAGTTAGCGTGTTTTAATGCAGTCAGTGTGTCTTAGTGCACTCAGTGTGTTTTAATTGTATTATTTGTATCATAGGTGTGGGTGTGGCCACAAGAAGAAAGAAAGAGAAGAAGTGAAAAGAAAGAGAAGAGCAAGAGGAACCTATTATGTGTGTGTCATTAGTCATGTAAATTATTATTTTATTATTAGCAGCTTGTTATGTCAGTTTGTGTGTGTATTTATTTTGGTTGTGCCCCGGATGTTCGGTGGATCATGTTTTCATTGTATACACGCGTGCGTGGCCAAAACGGACATAAAAGCCCGGCCACGCATGCGCATCATCAGTTCTCATCAACAGAATTAAAACTCTGAACTAAGGTGGAGGGCTCTGGTGGCGGCGGCTCCTGGGGTTTTACTGGCGCGTATGAGTAACTTCTCGTGTGCCTACAATCTCCGGTGACTACCTAGCGGTTTCCTTACCTACAATAGGTTTCGGATTCAAGATTATGATTGGATTCAGTTTCAGCAACAAGATAACCTGCAAACTTTTGGACAAAATAAACATGCCTTTTGAACCCATCATTTTCAGTCATAATAAATTAATCTGGCATGTATCATTTTTTGAAACATTATTTTTGTGTCAGCCAAAGAAAAAATTAATTAAAAATATTTAATGCTACTGGCAATGTTTACTATAGTAAAACTGAGTAAAACCTTAAATACAGATTGAAGTGGACTATAGTTTACCACAAGATTTACTGTGCAGACTACAGTTTACCAATGTTTTACTGGGGAAGTGTAACTGCAGTAAACTATGTTTAAAACATAGTGGCAAAAGTGGTCCTGTTTAGAGTTTACTGCATGGCTTACTAGGGTATACTAAATAGTAAATCATTGGTAAAACTTGAGTAAATCATAGTTTTACATATGGTTTACTGTATAAGTATAACATGCTTGTTGAAGCAGTGCTATAAGCTGGATGTATACTACATATATGAGCTTTCCTTTACTCTTCTTTATACTAATAGTATGAGAAAGTTATGATAATAATTAATAATAATAAAAGATGGTTTATGCCTCATTTGCATAGTGAGTATCTAGCCTTTGTTGTGGTGTAGCCGACCCTTTTATCTTCTCTCGATAATGGATCAGGAAAGTACTTTGGTTAGAACTAATTAAACTCGGATTCACATTGGAGTAAAAAAAAATGTGTGTTAAAACAATAGAAAGTGTTCAATTAGATATAAGATAACTTGCATGGGCAAAACAAAGTCACTGAATTAAAAAAAATCCACCTCTCTATCACATGAAATGGACTGCACCGGTGACGTGACGTCACATATCGAGGAAAAATTTTTTACAAATATTCATTATATTTTTCTTCTCCCAAATAAATTGTTGGAAAGCTACATCACACTACTTTGCAAGAATACCAACACAACTCATTATTTGTAATGAATCCAGAATCATAGATACAACTAATACTACAATAAAGGGATCGATTTTGTCACAAGTTGCTAGTTTAGGCAGACCTTTAAAAGATTCTCCAATCTATTTTACAGAAAGAAATAGTCAAGCTGATGGAGCTCTTAACCTTCTATTTAGGTGGAAAGAAGGAACAGGGTCGTCACCGCAATTAATTGCTTCTTGTAATGGAAATACCTTACCCATTGAATAATGTTATTGGGTAAGGGGTTTTAAGCAAACTGGCAAAGCCTTGATTGTACAATCCAAATTATATAACAGAATTAATCAAGCATTCCAAGTAAAGGTATGTCTAAAAGATGTACAAAGAATTAATTAGAATTAATCTATGAATTAGGAGACAGTGGTGCCCAGTAAAGCATTTGAGCAGCTATAACTGAAATTTATTGTAGTAAGTATATATAATATATAAATAGCCTTTTCCCTCTCCTTATTAGACAGGGTTAATGGCAGCCATATGTATTGATATTTCTATCTTCTGTTCTTCAGCAGACCGATCTTCCCTGGCCCAGAGCAGCTCCAAGAAACCTTTGCGCCTGAGTCATGAAGGAGCAAATGTAACTGGACACATTAGACTGTGTAGGTAAAATAAAAGTCAATAAAAATAATAGTTTTTTTTTTAATTATTTAAATTCATACTTTTATTATTACATGTATTATTATTCTTATTATACTTTTATTATTATTACAGTGGAACCTCTCTACAAAAGGGACTCTGAAGAACAACTTGACTCTTAACAACAGCCAGCGTAAAAGGAACACAGTGATCTACTACAATAAAAAAATAAACTCTGAAAGCAGCCAAACTCTCTACAAGGGTCAATAGACTTGACCTCAAGCATGGTCTTTGTAGAGAGGTTCCACTGTATTATTATTATTATTATTATTATTATTATTATTATTGTTGTTGTTGTTGTTGCTATTGATGTTATTATTTATTTATTTTTGTAGTTGCATGATCTTTTGCCTTGCTTACTTATTTGTCATTTTATTATTGTTAGATTTGTTGTGATATATAATTATCTATGAAAAACCAACAATTATAAAAAAAATTGAATTAAATAGTGAGTAAATGAATAAATAAATAAATAAATAAATAATTAATAAATAATAAATAAATAAATAAATAAATCAATGAATAAATAAATAAATAAATAAACAAATAAATAAATAAATAAATAAACAAATAAATAAAATAAATAAATCGACTGAATGAGAATGAATGAATGAAGCAATCAATCAATCAATAAAAACAATTGGTTTACAAATTTTGGTAAATATGCTACAGTTTAATTTGTAAATAACTTATTAACTACAGCATGACTCATTAATCAATAATTTGCAATACTGCCATTTTGAATCAATTCCATGTATCTTAAAATCAATTGTAAACAACTCACATTAAAATAAAGTTCAGCATCATTTAGTATACACACCAGGTTAAAACATTAGGCTGTCTAAAGTGGAGTATACTTCTGTTATACTCCACAAGTAAACATCAAGATTACATAGGGTATGTATACTACTAGTATAACTTTGTTATACATACGTGGTTTCACATAAGTATAACATATTTTTTGCATGGTGCTGTTTAGTGAAGTTTGGGACGGGGTCGAACGCGGAGCGAACACAAAAATACGGAGGGTCAAAGTACAAAATGACATACGTACGTCCATATATATAAATAAATAAATAAACTAGTGGTGTGCTTGAGCACAAATGGCGAGCGAGCCTGATAGTTAGGTAACATAAAAGTATTGTTACTATGTTTTAGCTTAGTTCATGCAAACACTATAATAGCAGTTATGACCTTTTATTTCAGCAAACAAGTACAAAATCAATCTCTTACCTGATTAATGGTAACTTTTGTAGTATCAAACATCTGCCATTCTGATAATCTCAATCACCAGTATCTCTTGAACAAGCTTTCAGCTACGATAAAAAATAAACCAGTGTTATTATTTGTAATTTTAGCCAACAAATATGGAATTACTACTTACCTCATTCTTGAGTATTGATAACTTCTGTAGTATCAAATTGAAGTTACTTTGACCATCTGAATTACCTTGAATTCTTGACAACAAGCTCTCACCTACAAAAACAAAAGACAATCAATTTTAGCACACAAATACAAAATTACTTTCTTACCTCATTTTCTTGAGCAGTGGTAACTTTTGTAGTACCAAATTTGAGTCCTTCTGACTATTTGAATTTACCAGTCACTGTTGACAACAAGCTCTTAGCTATAAAAAAGAAAGGCCAGAGTTATTTTGCATATTTAGCTAACAAATATGGAATTGCGTACTTACCTCGGCATCCCTCGAGTAGTAGTAGCTTCCTTAGCATTAATACTTTATGTGCTTACATACGCTTTTCAGAAGTAGTGATAGCTCTCTTAGTACTGACTACAGGTGGCTCTTGACAACTAGTAACAAGCCGCACTTAGCCGGAAAAAAGGCGAAGTTTTGAATTTAAATCTGGTAAAGGGTCTTCAATGTCATAGTAACCGATCGAATCAACTTTTTGTTTCTTGAAAAGCAAGCGTTTTCGCAGGAATTTTCTCACACTTTGGAGCTTAAGTATAAAGTAAGGCTTGCTTCATGCTGTAGTTTCAGAATAAACTGGGGTCAAGCCTAAAAAGCCGTGTTTTTTGAAGAAAAAACATTCCCCGCGCGCGCGTTTAAAGGGCATACGTACAATCCATACATACATACATATATATATACATATATATATATAACATATACCCGATTTTGCATTGTCCACCACTAATACTGTCTCGCTCGCTTCGCTCGCTCGCCAACAAACATCCCCGATTTTCGATTGTGTTACCCCTGTAAGTGTCTCGCTCGCTACGCTCGCTCGCCAATAAATAAACATCCCCGATTTTCGATTGTGTTACCCTTGTAAGTGTCTCGCTCGCTACGCTCGCTCGCCAATAATATATATATGTATGTATGTATGGATTGTACGTATGCCCTTTAAACGAGCGCGCGGGGAATGTTTTTTCTTCAAAAAACACGGCTTTTTAGGCTTGACCCCAGTTTATTCTGAAACTACAGCATTAAGCAAGCCTTACTTTATACTTAAGCTCCAAAGTGTGAGAAAATTCCTGCGAAAACGCTTGCTTTTCAAGAAACAAAAAGTTGATTCGATCGGTTACTATGACATTGAAGACCCTTTACAAAGATTTAAATTCAAAACTTCGCCTTTTTTCCGGCTAAGTGCGGCTTGTTACTAGTTGTCAAGAGCCACCTGTAGTCAGTACCAAGAGAGCTATCATTACCTCTGAAAAGCTTATGTAAGCACATAAAGTATTAATGCTAAGGAAGCTACTACTACTCGAGGGATGCCGAGGTAAGTACGCAATTCCATATTTGTTAGCTAAATATGCAAAATAACTCTGGCCTTTCTTTTTTATAGCTAAGAGCTTGTTGTCAACAGTGACTGGTAAATTCAAATAGTCAGAAGGACTCAAATTTGGTACTACAAAAGTTACCACTGCTCAAGAAAATGAGGTAAGAAAGTAATTTGTATTTGTGTGCTAAAATTGATTGTCTTTTGTTTTTGTAGGTGAGGAGCTTGTTGTCAAGAATTCAAGGTAATTCAGATGGCCAAAGTAACTTCAATGATACTACAGAAGTTATCAATACTCAAGAATGAGGTAAGTAGTAATTCCATATTTGTTGGCTAAAATTACAAATAATAACACTGGTTTATTTTTTATCGTAGCTGAAAGCTTGTTCAAGAGATACTGGTGATTGAGATTATCAGAATGGCAGATGTTTGATACTACAAAAGTTATCATTAATCAGGTAAGAGAGTGATTTTGTACTTGTTTGCTGAAATAAAAGGTATAACTGCTATTATAGTGTTTGCATGAACTAAGCTAAAACATAGTAACAATACTTTTATGTTACCTAACTATCAGGCTCGCTCGCCATTTGTGCTCAAGCACACCACTAGTATGTTATATATAATGTATGTATGTATGTATGTATGGATGGTACGTATGCTCTTTAAACGCGCGCGCGGGGAACGTTTTTCTCCTAAAAACACGGCTATTTAGGCTTGACTCCAGTTTATTCTGAAACTACAGCATTAAGCAAACCTTACTTTATACTTAAGCTCCAAAGTATGAGAAAATTCCTGCTAAAACGCTTGTTTTCAAGACACAAAAAGTTGATTCGACAGGTTACTAGTGCCGGTTGTTGGTTGTCAAGAGCCGTTGGTAGTCAGAATGCCGCAGTATTAATGCTATGGAAGCTACTACTTCTCGAGGGAAGCTGAGATAAGTACGCAATTCCATATTTGTTAGCTAAATATGCAAAATTAACTCTGGCCTTTCTTTTTTGTAGCTAAGAGCTAGTCAACAGTGACTGGTAAATTCAAATAGTCAGATTGGCTCAAATTTGGTACTACAAAAGTTACCACTGCTCAAGAAAATGAGGTAAGAAAGTAAGTTTGTATTTGTGTGCTAAAATTGATTGTCTTTTGTTTTTGTAGGTGAGAGCTTGTTGTCAAGAATTCAAGGTAATTCAGATGGTCAAAGTAACTTCAATTTGATACTACAGAAGTTATCAATACTCAAGAATGATGTAAGTAGTAATTCCATATTTGTTGGCTAAAATTACAAATAATAACACTGGTTTATTTTTTATCGTAGCTGAGAGCTTGTTCAAGAGTTACTGGTGATTGAGATTATCAGAATGGTTGATGTTTGATACTACAAAAGTTACCATTAATAAGGTAAGAGAGTGATTTTGTATTAGTTTGCTGAAATCAAATGTCATAACTGCTATTTTAGAACCCGTTGCTATATTGTTACTAGGTGTACTAACTTGGTAAGTGTGCACTATTTTTTGCCTTTAGGTATATAAACTGTGCATACTAACCACCCTTGGGGTATTGCTATTTTTGAGTTTCAGTTTAATTAGGCCGATAAAGCTGTGTGAGGCCTGGATATGATATGTGAGGGTCTACTACCCTCTCATATCCGACCTATACGGGACCAGCCCTAGTTCTATACGGGACCAGCCCTTGTTCGACAACTTACGGGACCAGCCCTAGTTCGACAACTCTCCTGCTGAAGCTCATACCACAGGAATTTACCATAGCTAGCTGCTTAACTGTTTACCACAGAGCAGAGCGGCCCAGGGTGGTAGAGTTAGATCTGGAGATAACAGCTGGCAGCTACAATGCTAAAGTAAACCTGCCAGGTGTGCTTCAATTGAATTTTAATTGATTTTTAATTTTGGGCCGGAAATTCGCTTGACACCGCCATATTTGTGGAAAATGCTGTAAACCAAGTTGCTAGTGGAAACTGGGCCGGCTTTGGGTAAACGGGTTCTAAAATAGTTAGAGCATGCGGTCAGGTACTGGTGGATTTAGTGCACAAAGCCCTCGGGCCTACGGCCCTTGAGCTTCAGTGCACTAAATCCACCAGTACCTAAGCGCGTATGCTCTAACTATTACATAGTATTTGCATGAAGTAAGCTAAAACATAGTAACATTTTATGTTACCTAACTATCAGGCTCGCTCGCCATTTGTGCTCAAGCACACCACTAGTATATATGTTTGGACATATGTAAGGCATTTTTGTACTTTGACCCTCGCGTTTATGTGTTAGTTCGGTTGTCGACCCCGTCCCAAACTTCACTAAACAGAATCTTTCTTTTAGCAATCAGTACCCGTATCACCCTAGAAATTGAATTGTTTACCGTTTTGAATTCTTTTACGGGTGCAGTTAAAACGTGAAAACTTACGGGACTTCCATTTCTATTCGAGCTAGTGGCAGTGGTAAATCAATGCACTCTTTGGCAGGGTTATAAGCCGTACACAACAGTATTTACTTGAAAATGCATAGTCCACTAGACTAACCGCGAAGGTAAGTCTTGTGTAGGTGTGTCCAGTTGTGTCATAGCATTGTGCTTTACAGCCTCTATTTAGCTAAAGAATATCACAAGGAAAACGTTTAAATAGCGTGTATTGTTTTGTTGTTGTTGTTTTCCTTCAATTCAAACAGTTGTTGCGAGTTGTTACTATGGTACTGAAATCCCTTTACAGTGTATGCGTAATTTAAAAACTCGACCTTATTTTCAGTAGCTTCAGTGTTAGAAGTCAAAATCATTCATATATAAATAGTATAGTCTTTAGGCTCGCTCGCCATTTGTGCTCAAGCACATCACTAGTTTATTTGTATATATGTATGGACGTATGTATGTCATTTTGTACTGTGACCCTCGCGTTTTTGTGTTAGTTATGTGGTCGACCCCGTCCCAAGTTGCACTAAACAGAATCCTCTGGTTTATCGATCAGTACCCGTATCACCCTAGAAATTGAATTGTTTACCGTTTTGAATTCTTTTGCGGGTGCAGTTCAAACTTGAAAACTTAAGGGACTTCCACTTCTATTCGAGTTAGTGGCGGTGGTAAGTCAATGCGCTCTTTGTCATCGTAATAAGCCGTGCGCAACAGTATTTACTTGAAAATACGTTGTCCACTAGACTATTGCTAAGGTAAGTCTGTGTAGGTGCATGTCCAGTTGTGTCAAAGCATTATGTGTTACAACCACTACTTAGCTAAAGAATATCACAAAGAAAACTTTTAAATAACGTGTATTGTTTTGTTGTTGTTGTTTTCCTTCCAAGCAGTTGCAGAGAGTTGTTACTATGGCACTGAAATCCCTTTACCCTGTATGCTAAATTTAAAAACTGGACCTTATTTTCAGTAGCTTCAGTGTTAGAAGTCAAAATCATTCATATAAAATTAGTATAGTCTTTAGGCTCGCTCGCCATTTGTGCTCAAGCACATCACTAGTTAATCAGCTAATAATTTAGTTCATGTGTACATCGCTAATACATTTATAATGTAACAATAACAAATTTTAACAAGTCAATTGTATAAAAGCAAAAGCATAACCTATTACCAGTTCTCATTTTAATGTCACCTACCTTCCACAACATGCAGTATAAAAGTACGTACATATTATAAGTAACAAAAGTGTCATCTTTTCTTACAACACTGTTCACTACAAAAATATACTCTACTAACAATGACACTAATGCCACTAACGCCACTGAGTGGGTGTGGCCATGCTAGCCCGGCATGCAGTCCTCACTTTCAATGCTGCACTTGCGCATACATACTTTGTATGGTTACAAGAAGTTCTTGTAACCATACAAAGTATGTATAACCGTTAATAAGATATTCTACCGGCATTGCAAACAAAACGAACTGCTGGTTTTTCAAAAATTAATTAATAATGTGCTTACGTGTGCTTATACATTTTTGTAATATGCTCAGTCAATACAGAACACTTTTACACACACTTGTAAACAGCATAATATCAGTACAAGACTTGCGCTGTATTCTGTTCATGACAAAACTATTGTTCCTCCATGGATTTGCAGGTATGTTTTGGTGGGGCGTGTAGCTATGGTCAAATTCGCCACTAAATCACTAAGTGAACTCTTCCAAGTTTGTAGAACATAATTATGTTAGTTAAAATTTAGTTCAAGTTAGAGACTACCTAATTCTAAGGGATAAACAATTAAAAATCCTTGCATCATACGGGTAAATATCGATATAACAATATTGTTAGGCTAGCCGTCTACTCAAACTAATTTAAAATGTTGTCTGTCTGTTATATCCGAGCTCTACTAGATAACTACATAAGATTTATTAATGACACGACTATTAAACAATAGATTTTGAAGTAAACGCCAATAATGGCTGAGACAAACAGTGAATTATAATTATACTACCCCTACAGATTCCCTTGGAAAATGAAAACCAAGACTTTAACTGTGAGGGTCCCTTGTGTCTCCACAGCTCTTTAGTTATATTCTGTCATAATAATTTCAAGGTCTCTATCCTGACTTTTTAACTTTGTGTTCCAACTCAGTTAGTCTCCAAAAACATTAATATTACTCTTGCAAAGCACTAGTACATGAAGTGCTCATTCACTCTGGACCATATGGTAGAACTACCTAGCTACCATATAGACATAAGAATGTCTTGACACTAGCTAAAGCAATACTGCAAATCTATGTTGCTATACATTTTTACCAATTATCCAGGGTGGTTGACAGCATTAATAAAATGTCTTTCTTTACAGGACAATGTTTACTTAATGTGGTTGTAGGATTAAACCAGTGATTCAGCTTCTTGTGATGGAAGGTAGTGAAGTAGTCATAACTTTCGTATGGTTGCCACTACTACCTAGATAATAAGCTAAACTTATATCACAGGTAATACAATTATTGATTAAACAATTATTAGTACATTATGTATGATGAATTCTTCAGCAAAAATACACTATTAGCTACACAAATAATTTTGTATAAATTAAGGTTAAAATATAAAGTCAAAAATATACAAAGTCAAAAACTTAAGTTATAGACTCTCTATCAACGGCTCTCGTAGGCTAAATGTAGTTGTACTTGCATTTGCAGCTTCGTTCAATTCTATATCTTTCACTTTTAAAAACTTAGTCTTAAATATTTCCCTAACTTGTTTGACATGAATCCATTTCAATTGTTTAACTGCTTGAAACTTGAATATTCGAATGAGAATGTGATATATTAAGACACCCACAAATTCCATCAAGGCTATTGAAATTGATACATAAACAAGTGCCCGCTGGTTTCCGCCATCTTTAGTGATGCAGTATGTTCCAATAACCAGTATTATACTATTAATGATGTAGGAAATTTCAAGAACATTGATGTATTTGTTCTCATAAATAGAACAAGTCCAAGAAAGAGAAATAGCCAGAGTGAAGAGTGTAGCAGTAATAATTAGTGTAACATCCTTTCTATTTTCTAAACTTGCAGTCTCGCTAATAAGAACACAGGCTCTTAGAAAGAGTAGAAGTCCAGGCCAGAATCTACCATTGCGAGTGAATGGAGCATAGTAAGCATCCAAGAAAGGTTTCAACTTATTCAACCATTGCAACACTTTTCTATTAGAGTAAGCTTGAAGCTTATATCCTGATAGTATTAGTAAATTGTAAGGAGTTAAAAAAAGAACTAATAGTGATAGAGCAAAGGTTGCTATAGAAAGATAACCTGGTCCCCAGTATAATTGAGTAGGGTCCAGTTTCCACACATAGGTAGTAGAGTTATTGTAGGAGTAATGGATTTCTCTGAAATCCAGCATTTGTAAAGATACTTGAAGTAATTTTGTGTATGAAAGTAGAATTATTGTAGCTAGCATAGCTACAGGATTAGAGCCTAATAATGTTCCAAACATTTTAAAATATCTGCTGCATATAATGACTAGTAAAGTCAATAGCCATAGATACAAAGGGAAAACAAACTGTAGCCACGTATACCAGTAGTTATTTAAACCATTGTAAAAGCATGAAGAAAACCCAAAGTCTAAATTTATCCAGGATATAAACAACAGCAGAGGGGAACTTTTTGTATTGGGAGGAAAAATCCTCTCTCTATGAATATTAACCAAGTTAGCATAGAGAATGAGTCCATTGATAGTTCCAGTAGATACATTGATTTGTAGAAGGAGTGATAGAGCCACCAGCACGATACCAGCAGCCATGAAGACTAGGAGCAGACTAATGTACTTGTCTTCACAAAGGGCACAGTCCAGGTCACCCAAAGTCAAACTATAGCTTTCCTTACAAGCTGCACATAAAACTCCAGCACGATTAGGCTGACATTGAGGCTCATCGAGGTTTAAGGAAGAAAAGTTCAGCCATATTGTCTTATGACTGACACAAAATTTAGCTGGGCAATTGGTACTGTACCTAAATCCCTTGTATACTGAATCGTTCTTTATAATTTTAATCCAATGACCTTTTGGAAATGTAATAAGTCCGCTGTCAATATTACATTCTGCATCTTTGAAAGTGTTAATATTTTCTTCACACGTGCATTGTTCTGCAATAAGCTGAAAACCTGGTGGACAATTCTCTATAAACACATCTATTACAAAAGATTTGTCTTTGTCTCTTTTTTCAATTGGGTAAATTTCAAATCGGAATGATATATCAGTATACTGTGTATAAAATGAAAATTGAAAACTGGTATTTTGTTGGTAAGTTGATTCTTTATCATAATATTTCCTAACTATTGATACAGGAGGGTTTCCTATCAATTGATGCAAAATTGTCTCAGTGGGTACTGAAATTTTAAGAGCTCCTACAACTATGGCAGAAATATTGAGTGTTTTTCCTGGTGGACTAGAAAATATTTCAAATATAACTGAGCAATTATACGATCCATTTTTTAATAAACATAATTGCCGTGGAGGAGAAGCATAAGATAAAAATTCATTTTTACCAAGAAGATATTCATATCCAGAAATTGAACTTTGATTATAATTTACAACTTGACATTCATCTAAATTGTTATTAAATATGTCTCTTCCAAATGTTGCATTAGAATTTAAAAACCTTATAGTTATGTTTTCAACATCACTGCTCTCCACAATCCTAAAGAAACACTGATCGGTAGAATAATAATGAGAGTATCGATAAACTGATCCACCATAATTCTTAGCTTTGTTTCTTTTAAATAGTAAGCTTAGTGGAGATGTCATATTTATGTAGCTCCAGTTATCCAAAAATAGTGCACCACCTGAATAATTAGCTTCATTTTTTAAAAATCTAAAATATCCCTTGCATAAAATTAAAGAATGGGAATAAGCCGATATTCCCCCTCCAAAAGTAGCCAAATTATTACGGATTATAACTTTAGCATATGCCAAGAGTGTAGAATTGTTCATATCAATAGCTCCACCTGAACTATTTGCTATATTGTATGACAATATCACATTACCACACAATGAGACATTAGAGCTGCTAGAATATAATGCACCTCCATTATATCCAGCTAAATTATGTACAAATGACACTTTTTCAAACACCTGCAAAAGAGACTCAGTAATATCAAGAGCACCTCCAAACATTATTGCTAAATTGTTAGTAAAATCTGAGGTCCCATGTAAACATCGCTCTGATAACAGTACATTAATATAGCTGTCCCAATGATGTCTGAATTCCTTCCATGTGTCATTGTTAAAAGTTAGACAACTTTTATAAACAAAAATTGCTCCTCCATAATGACCAATATTGTTCTGAAACACAACATTGCCGCATAGAGTGACATTACTAGACTGTATGTTTGCAGCACCTCCGTACTCACTGCTCCAATTGTAGAAACGGCAGTCACTAAGGGAAACTGAACTATGTTTAATTAGGACAGCTTGAGACTGATTTCTGCCATAAAATACTACATCTATTAGAAGTGTGCGATGTGACATATTCACAACTAAAGCTGATTGAGCATAAGGACATCCTAGCTGATCTCGAGTAATTCCAAGATTTGATACGATGATATCAGAAGAGTTAGTGATAATGATGCTAGCCTGACAGCCAATAGTAACATTAGTTGATTCAGAACCGTTCAAAATAATGTTGGAAACATTCACTAAATACAAGGAAGTACCAAGATAATGCTCTCCATTTTGAAAGAGAAAAACAGAATCAGAAGTAAAGTATTGATCTTGCTTTTCAGTGTAGAATTCGAGATCATAGCAAGATTTGTTTATAGAACACACGCTAGTACTGGAATATACTGTGTATTCTTGAATCTGGGCCAAGGAGATTTTCATGAAGATAATTATTAACAACATGCTGGAAAGTCAACTTGTAGATATTTATCAAACTAGTATCAAAATAATGTTTATATAGGTTTATTAGTTATTTTTACTGAATGAACTTTCAATAAAAACAACCATTGAATGCATTCTAAAACTTCAACAGTTTATGGTAACATCTTATTCATTTTGAGAGTCTGTGCCAATAGCCATTAATAACAAACAGGTGTCAACACAGCCATATTTTTGCACTAAAGTAATCCTTAATTTAGCTATAAGCAAATTATCGGTGATCTCAATATTGCACACTTCTAGAAATCGAAACAACAAATCTATCATTAAATCTAACAAACAATCTATCATTCTTGGTCATTCGAAGGAGTACGCTTAACTTATAATAATAATTTGATGTTTCATGTTTCAATAATTATAATAATTATAATATTTGATTATATTAAAATATTTACATATCAAAAACATGATATCATTAGATTTTATCAATAATACTCACTGCATAGTGAATTGTATGTCTGATGAAATACCCTCAAAGTAAGCCAGATAGGGAACACACAGTGAGTTATATTTACTTCTTAAATCTATTACAACTTTATAATTATTCAAAAACATTCCAAGTATAATATTATGTTTGAGTACAATTATATCGATAATACAAGAAAATGTGATAGCTAATAGTTAGCATTATTATCTTATACAACTATTGAACAGCTTAACATGGCACATTGGGAATTATCATGGAAATATCAAGTTTTCAAAATTGTCGTTTACTAGGTGTCAATCGAGATTCAAAGCCTGAATTACTGTGATATGACAATATTTTAAAGTAGCCACAAAGGATATTTTTTGTCAATACTACTTAGTGAGCTGGATATTGGGAGAAATAATCTAAGATTATTTTGATGATTTTGTACTTCAGTTCCAACACTCTATTCGCTCTATTGTGGTTGATGGGGCCTTACCATACATCATTATTCAATTGTCAAATAATTTTAAAATCCATATAAGTTCATATATACTTAATACCTTGTAAACAAATTAAAGTCATAGCAAATGCCCATGAAATTGTTTTTAAATGAAACGACTATGTTTTGGACAGTTGAGACTCCATTTGTGGTAAAGAGGAACTTATTTATTATTATTATTACAATATCAATTACTGTCATACTAAAATGTTCTATTTTACAGCCATACAATAGTAGATGCTAGGAGAAAATTACCATATCATTGTCACTCTTTGCAATAAATGAGGGTAAGAGGTTTTTCAATGATATTATTTCACAAATAGAATTATGTGGCTTGTAATTTATGCTGAATAGCAATCCAAGCTGTGTTATAAAAAGCATCTCTAGATATTTAGATGCAAATGCTGTTCATTTTGAATTAGGTACATTATTATGACAACTAATTATAATCACAATGACTCCTTCCAAGCAATCAGAGATCCACCTAATGCAACAGTTGTCATACCGTATGTGAAGAACTTGTCCAAATCTATTAGAAGAATTCTATCTCACTTGAACACAAGAACATGTCTTAAACCCCATGTTACCTTGAGGCAAATTCTAGTACACCCAAAAACACCACAACATCAGAAGAATGGAGTGGTTTATGAGATACCATGTGGGACATGAAACAGTTGGACATGAAACAAAGTCTATGTAGGGCAGTCTGGGAGGACACTGGGCCATAGAGTGAAAGAACACCAAGATATCCAGCCTCTTGACTGCAATTATTACACCTCTGCAGTTACAGGGCATGCTGTTCATAATATCCAGCCTCTTGACTGCAATTATTACACCTCTGCAGTTGCAGGGCATGCTGTTCATAATATCCAGCCTCTTGACTGCAATTATTACACCTCCGCAGTTGCAGGGCATGCTGTTCATAGTAGTTATGTGATTGATAGGAAGAAAGCCAAAGTGGTTTGAACACAGGTCATCATGGAAACAGAGATGTATCATGAAATCATGGTATATAGCGAAATAGGGCAACAATGCTATGAATAGGAACGTTGGGATACTTGTTCTGCAGCCTCGACCCACGGGTAAGAGCAGAACGGGAGTAGAGCAGCGCAGGAATCTCAGCTTTGGCCACCTTCCTCCAAAGTTGCTGCCACCAGGGAAATCTCACACACTCTTTAGTCTTGTTGAACTTATTGAACACGTGGGAAATCTGAACTGAGAGGGGAGTGGTTGGCAAAGATATGGTCTGTACACTATCCATTCACGCATGCATGAGGTAAAGGGTTTAACTGTAAGGAATTAAGCAAGATGTACACAACTGAGAACATAGAGCTCAGTGTATGGATAGGATTAGAAAGAAAGAAATAAGAGTGTGAATTACATAGCAGTGAGGTAAAGTATATGCATCACAATATTTATTTGGTATGGATTGAAGAGTCCATAACAGTTCCCCCCTCCTTATCTGTAAAGCCAGTTCTGGATATTTATGATGGTGCTGGATCTACATAAAGAATTGATCTTGCTTTTCAGTGTAGAATTCGAGATCACAGCAAGATATGTTCATAAAACACACACTAGTACTGGAATATACTGGGTATTCTTGAATCTGGGCCAAGGAGGTTTTCATGAAGATAATAATTAACAACATGCTGGAATGTCTACTTGTAGATATCTATCAAACTAGTTACAACATGTTTATAGGTTTATTAGTTATTTTTACTTAATGAACTTTCAATAAAAACAACCATTGAATGCATTCTAAAAACTTCAACAGTTTATGGTAACATCTTATTCATCAGTATGTTACGAGAATCTGTGCCAATAACCATTAATAACAAACAGGTTTCAACACAGCCATACTTTATGCAATAAAGTAATCCTTAATTTAGCTATAAGCAATCAATCAGTGATCCCAACATAGCACACTTCTATAGATTAAAAACACCTGCAGTCCCACTATGGCATCAGCACGTATTCAAATTGGGTGTTGACACTGCCAGTACACTACAAAGTTATAAAATGCAGTACAAAGCAGGAGTAAAGAGTGATAATGGACATATTTCAATTAAAAATATTCTGTGCAAGTAAGACTATGGATAGCAAAATATCCCATATTAGCACAGGTTATGAAGCAATTCTTCAAAAGAAAGCTGGATCTTCTAATTATCTAAAAAAAGGTTAAGGAGGGTGATATCAATAGATATCATTATATAACTTATTGTAGCTTAGCTAGATAATTAATTTCGATTTCTAAAACACAAGTTAAGATGGAATTTTTAACATCAACATTTCAAAATTGCCATTTACTGATGAGTATTGACACTTGAAGTCTAACTTACCGTAATATGACAGGGATTCATACAGGGTTTTTTGCAAGGGGGGGGGGGAATTTTGTTGTGTCACAAAATTGTTTTTGCCACATGAAAATGGTGACATCATGACTATGACACAAATTATTAGATGGAAACTTAGACAAGAGGGAAACTAAATTTAAGAGGGGGGGGGAGCCGGACCATAGGGGAGGGGGGGGAACCTGACCATAAAAGGGGGGGGGATCCTGACCATGATAATAAGGGGGGGGGGGGGAATCCTTGGGCTCCCATAGTCCATATCAAACACTGATAATATGATGATTTTTATAGTAAAATAATTGATATCAATTCTACATAGTGAGTAGCTAATCTTTCGTTTCCCACACCTATCATTCTTGGTCATTCGAAGAAGTACTCTAAATGCATAATAATAATTTGATGTTTCAGTAATAGTTATAATCACATTCATATTAAAATAATTAAATTTCAAGAGCATGATATGTTTGGATTTGTTCAGTAATACTCACTGCATAGAGAATTGATGTATGTCTGGTGAAATACTGGTTAGTAGTAAATTAAGTTGTTGAATTCACACATGATGTATATTGAGATTTAAAGCCATACTTAGTGTGACATGACAACCCTCTAATATATGCCAGATAGAGAACACCTTTCATTTCCTAATTTATTACTACTAATGATTATTCAGAAACACTCCTAGTATATTATGTTTGTGTCAGATATAATCTTGAAATACAGGAAAAGGTCATAATAGTATGTACTATTATCTTATACAACTATTGAGCCACTTGGCACATTGAAACTTTGGGAATTATCATTGAAATATCAAGTTTTCAAAATTGTCCTTTACTTGATGTCAATTGAGATTTAACGCCTGAATTACTGTGATATGACAACATTTTAAAGTAACCACAAAGAATAGTTTATGTCAATACTACTTAGTGAGCTGGATATTGGGAGAAACAATCTAAGATGATTTTGAAGATTTTGTGTTTCAGTTCCAACACTCTATTCACTCTATTGTGGCTGATAGGACTTTACAATATATTGTTTATTCAATTGTCAAAGAATTTTAGTATCCACATAAGTTCACATAATATATAATAAATACCTTGTAATACAATAGATGTTGATAAAGTTTCCTCCATTTCTTCTGCCAATAAGTAATTCTTCAATACTCATTTATTCTGATGTTGGATAATGCATTTTGCCCAGGGCAATAGATTTATATCACTTTTAATAAGTTTAGCTGTAGCCTCTATCAATCTTTAATACTATCATCTCTGTCAGACTGCTTATGAATATCAAAAAAAATTTAGATGCTGAGGTAGTAAGTTGACAATATTAGGCTTAAAAATAGAAATTTTCTCGTTTTAACAGCCAATGTTATTTAAAACTTAACATTGGCTGTTAGAATGAGATAATTTGCTATTATTATATTTATTTCAGCCGAGATTGAAAGAATATTAGTCTTTCCATTAATCCAGTGCCAATGACGGGAAGTAGTACAAATATTATGTTACGGTCAAAATTTATGAAATTTCATACAATATTTAAATGATTCGGACATTTTTTTATGAATGAAAATAATAAATTAGCATGCAGTTATTCTATCAACATACTTGCTGCTCGTCATTGTCTTGTAAATCTTCCATGATTAGTACAAATGCCTCTTCGAATAATGGCTTCTTTAATCTTCTTCGTTCTGTTCCACTGCAATTAACAGAAACACAATTGGAACTCATTTTCCTGTCCTAAACTTACTGCTACAAATTTGGTGGTTCATGTTTTTGCATCTGGTAAATCATAAACACTGTTAATTCTAGGCATCACTTTTTCAGACTATTTGCTATTGATATTATTATAAACTTGCATAATTGCTTCCTAACTGGTGATCCTACAGGTATTCCTTTCTGACCTATTTGGTACTTGCTGACAAAGGTGTCAGCTGTGGAAGGCCTCCCTCAGGCAAACCCAAAGTCCTTCCACAAGAACACTAATTTAGAACACTAAAATTAAATAGCTGATTCTGTGTCAGTACCGTTTTGTGTGTCTGTGTTATATGTTCCAGTTGTGGGTGCATACTATCATCATATTCCTGCTGTTAAGACTCAGTGTCTATTTGTGCCCAAGTCATGGTACTCTATTTTTGGTTCATGCTGTGTTAGTTACTTTTAGCATGAGCAAGACCTTTTCATATACAAGTCGCTTGCTCATGCCAGTCTTGTCATTCTATATATGTGAACTCCACCTTGTGTATACTGTACTTCATCTATAAGTTTCTTAACCTACTCCACTGTCAAGTCTAAGGGCTATAAGTGTGGGTAGCTGGATCGGAGAATTGCACATCACTTGCTATAGAGTCTGGTGGCAGCAAATACTTTGCTGTCCCCAGCTAGTTGGCAGTTGTGACAACCCACCCTGGGAGCACATCACGCCACAGTTGGTGGCAGCGGTGGGATCTGCGCATCTATCTACGGGAGAAACCAGACCACCACAAACCCAGTGTCAGTGAGAAGAAGGAGAACCAACGTTTCAGTGACGTTGGAACCTTCAGTAAGAATAAGAAAGACGGAGCATGCTTCAGTGGCAACCAGCACTCCTAAGAAAAAGAAGGAGCCAACAAGCTCTGTGGATAGGACATAACCATCTTGGTTGTGTATCTGTGATAATAATTATTTCAGTTTGCGTAGTCCCTCAGTGTCGTGAAAACTTACTATCTGTTACTTTTGTTGTGCAGATCTCCTGAGGAGCTTGTTCAACATACATGCATGCTGCTTCCAAGGGAGTGGCAGGCAGGACAGCGCAGACAAGGAAGGACTTACTTCCCATGACAGTTAAAAGAGTAACTCAACCTACGAAAAACAGAGACCCACCCTTCAGACCTTCACACACTGTGAAGAAAACTACGGCCACGTACGGATTAAGACCAAGTAAAACTTTAGTGAGAACAACGACAAGTCACTCTGACAGTGACACTCCAATAACTCTCCAATCTATAGAGACAGAGCTTAACCCCTCAGTAACACCCTTTTTGCCAGAACCAGGCGCTGAACCCCAGAGCACTCGTTCTGTGACAGAAAATTCAGCTGAGCAGCAGCCAGTGGAAGAACTCGCTAACACCCCTATCAACACTCTGGAAGGTGACGAAAACAACAACATGATGGAACCAGGAGCTACTGGTGGGGAAGAAGCAGCCCGACTGGTGACACTAGAACAGGCTTTGGCAGCCATGTTGCAAGCACAGCAAGCCAGCAACGAAGCCAGAGACAGGGCAGAAGAAAGGAGAGAACACAGACTTTTGGAGTTGGAGGAAAAGAGAATAGATGCAGATCAAGAACGGAGGCGCATTGAAAGAGAGAGAAGATAGGAAGACAAACTGAGAAGAGAAGAGGACAAGAAAGAGAGAAAGTTGGAGGAAGAACACAAAGAACGGATGGCTGGATTGTCCAAATACAAGACTGGAACGGATATTCACCTGTACCTCTCGCAGTTTGAAGAAATAATGACGGAATGCCAAGTGGAAAGAGCCAGGTGGAATACCCTGTTGTACTCCAGGCTAGACGAGCAAATGGCGGAGCGCATGAAGCCTCTAAAGGAAAAAGGAGTCGACTTTGACAACATTAAATCGGCACTACTCAAGTCAGTCAGTGCAACGCCCATAGCTTACGGACAAAAGATGTACGAGCTGAACAGTGATCAGCTCAGGTACAAGAGTTCAGTTCAAATCGTCGAACATCTCAAGAAGATTGCAGACGGTCTGATGATGGAAGTGACGTCTCTGGAGCATGCCAAGCTTGTCCTTGTCAGGACTATGCTTCGGCACTGCCTCCCTCACAATGGGATTCACCATGCAAAAAATATGTTATACTTATGTGAAACCACGTATGTATAACAAAGTTATACTAGTAGTATACATACCCTATGTAATCTTGATGTTTACTTGTGGAGTATAACAGAAGTATACTCCACTTTAGACAGCCTAATGTTTTAACCTGGTGTGTATACTAAATGATGCTGAACTTTTAATGTGAGTTGTTTACAATTGATTTTAGGATACATGGAATTGATTCAAAATGGCAGTATTGCAAATTATTGATTAATGAGTCATGCTGTAGTTAATAAGTTATTATTACATTCTCTTACCAAAATTTGTAAACCAATTGTTTTTATTGATTGATTGATTGCTTCATTCATTCAGTCGATTTATTTATTTTATTTATTTGTTTATTTATATATTTATTTATTCATTTATTTATTTATTTATTTATTTATTATTTATTCATTATTTATTTATTTATTTATTTATTCATTTACTCACTTACTATTTAATTCAATTTTTTTATAATTGTTGGTTTTTCATAGATAATTATATATCACAACAAATCTAACAATATAATAAAATGACAAATAAGTAAGCAAGGCAAAAGATCATGTAATTACAAAAATAAATAAATAATAACATCAATAGCAACAACAACAACAATAACAATAATAATAATAATAATAATAATAATAATAATAATACAGTGGAACCTCTCTACAAGGCCATGCTTGGGGTCAAGTCTTTGACTCTTGTAGAGAGTTTGGCTGCTTACAGAGTTTATTTTTTTATTGTAGTAGATCACTGTGTTCCATTTACGCTGGCTGTTGTTAAGAGTCAAGTTGTTCTTCAGAGTCCCTTTGTAGAGAGGTTCCACTGTAATAATAATAAAAGTATAATAATAATAATAATAATAATAATAAAAGTATGAATTTAAATAATTAAAAAAAAAACTATTATTTTTATTGACTTTTATTTTACCTACACAGTCTATGACATCAAAATGTGTCCAGTTACATTTGCTCCTTCATGACTCAGGCGCAAAGGTTTCTTGGAGCTGCTCTGGGCCAGGGAAGATCGGTCTGCTGAAGAACAGAAGATAGAAATATCAATACATATGGCTGCCATTAACCCTGTCTAATAAGGAGAGGGAAAGGCTATTTATAATATATACTTACTACAAGTTATAGCTGCTCAAATGCTTTACTGGGAACCACTGTCTCCTAATTCATAGATTAATTCTAATTAATTCTTTGTACATCTTTTAGACATACCTTTACTTGGAATGCTTGATTGATTCTGTTATATAATTTGGATTGTACAATCAAGGCTTTGCCAGTTTGCTTAAAACCCCTTACCCAATAACATTATTCAATGGGTAAGGTATTTCCATTACAAGAAGAAATTAATTGCGGTGACGACCCTGTTCCTTCTTTCCACCTAAATAGAAGGTTAAGAGCTCCATCAGCTTGACTATTTCTTTCTGTAAAATAGACTGGAGAATCTTTTAAAGGTCTGCCTAAACTAGCAACTTGTGACAAAATCGATCCCTTTATTGTAGTATTAGTTGTATCTATGATTCTGGATTCATTACAAATAATGAGTTGTGTTGGTATTCTTGCAAAGTAGTGTGATGCTTTCCAACAATTGGTATTTGGGAGAAGAAAAATATAATGAATATTTGTCAAATTTGTTTTCTCGATATATGTGACGTCACGTCACCGGTGCAGTCCATTTCATGTGATAGAGAGGTGGATTTTTTTTTAATGCAGTGACTTTGTTTTGCCCATGCAAGTTATCTTATATCTAATTGAACACTTTCTATTGTTTAACACACATTTGTTTTGACTCCAATGTGAATCCGAGTTTAATTAGTTCTAACCAAAGTACTTTCCTGATCCATTATCAAGAGAAGATAAAAGGGTCGGCTACACCACAACAAATAGGCTAGATACTCACTATGCAAATGAGGCATAAACCATCTTTTATTATTATTATTAATTATTATCATAACTTTCTTATACTATTAGTATAAAGAAGAGTAAAGGAAAGCTCATATATGTAGTATACATCCAGCTTATAGCACTGCTTCAACAAGCATGTTATACTTATACAGTAAACCATATGTAAAACTATGATTTACTCAAGTTTTACCAATGATTTACTATTTAGTATACCCTAGTAAGCCATGCAGTAAACTCTAAACAGGACCACTTTTGCCACTATGTTTTACACATAGTTTACTGCAGTTACACTTCCCCAGTAAAACATTGGTAAACTGTAGTCTGCACAGTAAATCTTGTGGTAAACTATAGTCCACTTCAATCTGTATTTAAGGTTTTAAGTTTTACTATAGTAAATATTGCCAGTAGCATTAAATATTTTTAATTAATTTTTTCTTTGGCTGACACAAAAATGTTTCAAAAAATGATACATGCCAGATTAATTTATTATGACTGAAAATGATGGGTTCAAAAGGCATGTTTATTTTGTCCAAAAGTTTGCAGGTTATCTTGTTACTGAAAATGAATCCAATTATAATCTTGAATCCGAAACCTATTGTAGGTAAGGAAACCGCTAGGTAGTCACCGGAGATTGTAGGCACACGAGAAGTTACTCATACGCGCCTGTAAAACCCCAGGAGCCGCCGCCACCAGAGCCCTCCACCTTAGTTCAGAGTTTTAATTCTGTTGATGAGAACTGATAATGCGCATGCGTGGCCGGGCTTTTATGTCCGTTTCGGCCATGCACGCGTGTATACAATGAAAACATGATCCACAAAACATCCGGGGCACAACCAAAATAAATACACACACAAACTGACATAACAAGCTGCTAATAATAAAATAATAATTTACATGACTAATGACACACACATAATAGGTTCCTCTTGCTCTTCTCTTTCTTTTCACTTCTTCTCTTTCTTTCTTCTTGTGGCCACACCCACACCTATGATACAAATACAATTAAAACACACTGACTGCACTAAAACACACTGAGCACTAAAACACACTGAGTGCACTAAAACACACTGAGCGCACTAAAACACACTGACTGCACTAAAACACACTGACTGCATTAAAACACACTGAGTGCACTAAAACACACTGAGTGCACTAAAACACACTGACTGCACTAAAACACACTGACTGCACTAATACACACTGAGCACTAAAACACACTGAGTGCACTAAAACACACTGAGTGCACTAAAACACACTGAGCGCACTAAAACACACTGACTGCACTAAAACACACTGACTGCACTAAAACACACTGAGCGCACTAAAACACACTGACTGCACTAAAACACACTGACTGCACTAAAACACACTGACTGCACTAAAACACACTGAGTGCACTAAAACACACTGACTGCACTAAAACACACTGAGTGCACTAAAACACACTGCGCGCACTAAAACACACTGAGTGCACTAAAACACACTGACTGCACTAAAACACACTGAGTGCACTAAAACACACTGAGCGCACTAAAACACACTGAGCGCACTAAAACACACTGAGTGCACTAAAACACACTGAGCACTAAAACAAACTGACTGCACTAAAACACACTGAGTGCACTAAAACACACTGATTGCACTAAAACACACTGAGTGCACTAAAACACACTGACTGCACTAAAACACACTGAGCACTAAAACAAACTGACTGCACTAAAACACACTGAGTGCACTAAAACACACTGATTGCACTAAAACACACTGAGCACTAAAACACACTGACTGCACTAAAACACACTGAGTGCACTAAAACACACTGAGCGCACTAAAACACACTGCGCGCACTAAAACACACTGACTGCACTAAAACACACTGACTGCACTAAAACACACTGAGTGCACTAAAACACACTGAGCGCACTAAAACACACTGAGCGCACTAAAACACACTGAGTGCACTAAAACACACTGACTGCACTAAAACACACTTAGTGCACTAAAACACACTGATTGCACTAAAACACACTGAGCACTAAAACAAACTGACTGCACTGAACTACACACTGAGCACTAAAACACACTGAGTGCACTAAAACACACTGAGTGCACTAAAACACACTGATTGCACTAAAACACACTGAGCACTAAAACACACTGACTGCACTAAAACACACTGAGTGCACTAAAACACTGCGCGCACTAAAACACACTGACTGCACTAAAACACACTGACTGCACTAAAACACACTGACTGCACTAAAACACACTGAGCGCACTAAAACACACTGAGTGCACTAAAACACACTGAGTGCACTAAAACACACTGACTGCACTAAAACACACTGACTGCACTAAAACACACTGACTGCACTAAAACACACTAAAACACACTGAGCGCACTAAAACACACTGACTGCACTAAAACACACTAAAACACACTGAGCGCACTAAAACACACTGAGCACTAAAACACACTGAGTGCACTAAAACACACTGACTGCATTAAAACACACTAAAACACACTGAGCGCACTAAAACACTGAGCACTAAAACACACTGAGTGCACTAAAACACACTAAAACACACTGAGCGCACTAAAACACACTGACTGCACTAAAACACACTGAGCACTAAAACACACTGAGTGCACTAAAACACACTGACTGCACTAAAACACACTGAGTGCACTAAAACACACTGAGCGCACTAAAACACACTGACTGCACTAAAACACACTGAGCACTAAAACACACTGACTGCACTAAACACACTGAGCGCACTAAAACACACTGAGTGCACTAAAACACACTGACTGCACTAAAACACACTGAGTGCACTAAAACACACTGAGCGCACTAAAACACACTGACTGCACTAAAACATACTGAGTGCACTAAAACACACTGCTGACTGCACTAAAACACACTGACTGCACTAAAACACACTGAGTGCACTAAAACACACTGACTGCACTAAAACACACTGAGCACTAAAACACACTGACTGCACTAAAACACACTGAGCGCACTAAAACACACTGAGTGCACTAAAACACACTGACTGCACTAAAACACACTGAGTGCACTAAAACACACTGAGTGCACTAAAACACACTGACTGCACTAAAACATACTGAGTGCACTAAAACACACTGATTGCACTAAAACACACTGAGCACTAAAACACACTGAGTGCACTAAAACACACTGAGCGCACTAAAACACACTGCGCGCACTAAAACACACTGACTGCACTAAAACACACTGACTGCACTAAAACACACTGAGTGCACTAAAACACACTGCACTAAAACACACTGCACTAAAACACACTGTGCACTAAAACACACTGAGCACTAAAACACACTGAGTGCACTAAAACACACTGAGCGCACTAAAACACACTGAGCACTAAAACACACTGCACTAAAACACACTGACTGCACTAAAACACACTTAGTGCACTAAAACACACTGATTGCACTAAAACACACTGAGCACTAAAACAAACTGACTGCACTAATACACACTGAGCACTAAAACACACTGAGTGCACTAAAACACACTGAGTGCACTAAAACAACTAAAACACACTGACTGCACTAAAACACACTGACTGCACTAAAACACACTGAGTGCACTAAAACACACTGAGCGCACTAAAACACACTGAGCGCACTAAAAAACCACTGAGTGCACTAAAACACACTGACTGCACTAAAACACACTTAGTGCACTAAAAAACACACTGAGTGCACAAAAACACACTGAACTGCACTAAAACACACTGACTGCACTAAAACACACTGACTGCACTAAAACACACTAAAACACACTGAGCGCACTAAAACACACTGACTGCACTAAAACACACTAAAACACACTGAGCGCACTAAAACACACTGAGCACTAAAACACACTGAGTGCACTAAAACACACTGACTGCACTAAAACACACTAAAACACACTGAGCGCACTAAAACACTGAGCACTAAAACACACTGAGTGCACTAAAACACACTAAAACACACTGAGCGCACTAAAACACACTGACTGCACTAAAACACACACTGTTAAAAATCGGGTGTTTTGTTACACCCCATTTAGGGTGTTTGGATACACCTGGGGTGTTATATTTATTGTTACACCTATCAGGTGTTCTGTCACACTTATGTGAGTGTAACAAAGTGTATTACACTCTAAGAGTGTTTGGCAACCTTTTTAGTGATAGAAGCTATACTATACTGGTAAGGTACCCCTAGTTGTTACAAGCACTATAGAAAAGAATAATGTAATGATTCGAGTGATGAAGTTGGGTGAATCTAGAAAATGTATACAAAGAAATTCCTCAATTTGAAACAATAGCCAGCATGATAAATGGCTAGCTATCCTCTCTATAAGCAATTTGCAAGGGCCACAATTCCTGTCCAGTAAAGCGAGAACTTCCAACTACACATTGTAAAGTATGGAGACAATTGCTCTAATGTAGCACTGGTGAATGTGTACTTTATGTTAGTGTGATTAATACCACTTCTTTTTTTAAATGTGGATTTAGGTACATATGAATATAGTCATGGATATTGAAGAATGACCAACAGCATCTCCTGACTGCCAAGAAAATCCAACTGGTACCCTTACCAGTTTATTACCTTTGAATATATATTATTTTATCACTGTCATTATGAATAAATATCCGCAAGGATACCTTGAAGATGCTTAGAATAGATTCGCCACGCATACCTAGTAAAGTATCGCAACTAAACTTGCTTAAATTAAATAAGATTCGCCATGCATACCTGGTAAAGTATCGAAACTAAACTTGCTTAAATTAAATAAGATTCGCCATGCATACCTGGTAAAGTATCGCAACTAAACTTGTATTCCCCTCAACCCACCCACCCTCCCCTCCAGATATAGCGATTTTAAGTGTTGCACACCAACGCAGGGTATGCTGAGGATTAATTAACTATAAGAACGGTGATGAATTTTTATTTCTCAGTCCACATCCAGGAATAAAAGCGTTTTGTTAACCCGATGCAGTGACTCTAAAAGCATGGCTGACACTCCCTTATGTTCCTACTAGGTTTGCTGAGATGTGCATTACTACACGTACAGCTATGAATTTTCATGAGCAACTTCGTCACACACACAAAAAAAGTATTTCGGTAAAGCATCGCCGCAATCGGCCCAGTCTGGCTAGACCCTTTACCCAACTGACTGGAGGGGTGGAGCTTTGAGAGGTCACTTGGTGAACCTATATCAAGTTTGGCTAGATCCGAACAAGTGTGTGGGCGATGGCAGATTATAGTTGCCATGTTATTAATGAATGACATAGTAAGACGTCCTTATGATTGTGAGCATCTGCTTGGATCATTACTGTCTCTGCCAGGATAGCTGGTTAGTATTTTTTCCCGAAATAGATGAAATAGAATTTTTACAAGTTCATGAATACAAGTATTTGTCAACAAAAATTAAACGGTGGAATCTGCTAGTTGTATAAATTTCACTAAACTGTCTGGAATTCTTTTGTTCTCTAATTTGTTGGTTTTGAATGCATGACACTGAAAAAAAAGTAAAATAGGTAAAGTAGCTTTATTGTAGCAAATGTCAAAATTATAGTAAATAGCAAATATATCCAGTAGAGCATCAAGTAAGGTTTTGCTTTCGAATATTAATCTCTTTTCATAATAGAGTAAGTACTGTGGACTGTCTCCAATTTTCCCATTAATGACCAAGAAAGGCTCCGGCTGAGTAATGGTCTCTATTTCCTTGTCCATGTCAACGTCAAGGGTCTGCAGAACAAAGGACAAATTGTTTTCAAGAGCAGTGGATACTGAGAACTAGACAATGACTTTTTATTATTCAGCTAGAGGTATAATTAGCCTGGGAAAATTCCCCAGATCAGTTCTAACGACAAAAACTATTCTTATAGGTGGGAGGATGTTGTTATTCAAGTGTTGATATACAGTTTGAGAAGCATGATAGTTTGATGTGTTTATGATCTAAAAAGATGTGTTCTTACTTACTTGAATATGTTTGTAAAAGATGCTACCTTTACTTCCCCTAGGAAATAGTAATTTGAAGAGCATCTCTAGGGTCCAATAATCCTGGTAATCTGTACAATCAAAATATAAGTTCCTGGTAACATAGGTCCCTAACCTGTTAGATCAGCTGTGTTTAATACTAAATCATTAAATCATGGCAAGTGTTATTTGTCTGAAATAAAAGTTTGTCATCTGTAACCCTACCATGATTCTAATGTATTTGTGGCCAGTGTAATTAAGGAGCTCAAGATTTTTTTGTTGACGCCTTCACACATGCTTAAAACTGAATTTTCTAGCACAAAGTTCCAGTGTATCATGTCCTACATTATTTTGTTGTTTACTTACCATCTTTATATATGATGTCCTCTGTATTCTCATAGAGAGTGAGGCACTTCTGAATGGCCGGCCTGGATGATTCCAGTCTGGCTACACTAACAATGGTGTTCCGCCACTTCCCATTCCACTCGGAGACCATTTCATCTCTAGTCATCCCAACTGTTTGGACGAAGTCTTTTCTGAACTAAAACAAAAAAAAAAAAGAATGACTTGTTTGGTAAGTTAAAAGTAAGATAAGCTCTTACTATGGAGAGATCCTTATACAGAGGATATCGTGTATATATTTCTGACGTCTCTGGTCTCTGGTTTACGATCCATTTACGTCTCATAGGTCGTGACCTTTCCATCAACAGGTGGCATTTCCCCCTATGCTTTCCTCGTGTGCTTGCCAATGACTTCATTTCCTCTACAATCTTGTCCATTTCTTCATCCATTTCTGTATCAGAGCCCTATAGCAATAAAATTAAAACATTGATACCATGTTTAAAGCGTGTGAAGAAAATAGCTCTAAGTGATAATATGTCATATGTCACATAACAGTACTGTTATCATGCATTGATAATTATTTTACTGGGATAGCAAGAGTTTGTTTGTGTGTACTGATCGACTGTCAGAGAGTTGGTTTGTGAGATGAAGAGTCTCAGCTGTACCTGCAAGTTAAGCTTTTCTCGCTTTGACGGAGGTTCTGAAGCAAAGTCCAGCAGCCTCTTCAGACCTGGTCGACTAGTGTTGGGGTTGCTATCCCTTCTATAATTCTTAAAAGAATTACGAAGGGAAATTTTCCACGATCCCTAGGCAGAAAAAAGGCAAAAAAATTAATTTTAGTATTATAATTGTATGCACATCTCATTAGCTAGTGATTTAATCGTACAATTCCATTTCCGATCTGGTCTTTCAACTTAGGGAACTTCTCAACTAGCTTTGTTAAAACTGTTGTATACTCCAGTGATGTGGGATTTAAGGTGTGCTGGAGTATCATGTTCCTCAGCATGGTAACAATCTTCCTTCTAGCCATACTTGTGATTATCCCACTGTCTATACATTGCTCAACAGAATAGCCAAATTTCTCCTTGTCTGGCAGTCTGAAGACTAGAAGCCAATTTTCATCCTATTCATGGTATAACATTATAATAATGAAGAGCAATAAAGTATATACATGCAGTAAAAAATATCATGTAAGACGAATTTAAAGTTTGGGTTTTATGTTATAGTTAAAGCATGAGCGCTTAGTTTCTAGTCGATTTATTGCACGACAGCCCGAGGGCCGTAGGCCCGAGGACTGAGTGCGATAAATGTACTAGGCACTAAGCGCTCATGCTTTAACTAGTTTAAATACCGGGCAAGTGTTATTGCACACTTGCCAAGTTATTACACCTGACAACAATATAGCAACGGTATTTAAGAACATTTAATATGGGAAATTATTCTCTAGGAATGTCTACTATTTACCAATGGATTGGATAAGTCTGCATTGGAGTGGGACAATGGAGTGGATGTTGCTGAGGCAGTCTGCGATTCTGGTGATGGTGCCAATAGTATGGACGATGAGCTGGATAATGAAGGTGAGGCCTGTGCAGTGGACACTGGTTGATGTGAGGAACTGTTCTCACTCTGCAGATTGGAAATAGATTTATTGAAATGTAACTGACTGGTAATTATAGGAAACTTAAGGGCAAAAGTAATCTACACTAATACTAAGTTACTGTAGGATACTTTATATTAACAAAACTGAGGATAATATGGAAGAATCTTCTTTTCACTGTAATAGGCTTCTAGTGAGAATGATGACACTTGTTTATCCATTCCGTCACATGTCCTTTTATACAACATATCTTAGAAAGGCTTTGCTTTGTTGTCATACCTTATACTATTATTATAATAAATCAATGGTTTTCTCTTTCAAAATTGTCTCACATTTAGTAATTTTCCACTTCACTATCAATGTTTACAAAATTATGACAGTTTCAATTCCTAACAGCTCAGGCTGGAGTCTTGGATATTCTTGTTGCCCATAATTTTGTTTCAGTTCTTAGTAATAACAGAAAACCACTGGTCATACTAGTAAAAAAAAATTTCATATTCCTATAGTCTTCCAATAGAATTAGTGCAGTAAACAGTTATACTTTAACATACCTTGAGTAAAATACATGTTACTGTGAAGTATTGGGTCTTACTGGAGTGCTTACAATGATCTGTCTTAGCTTCACTCTATGTCCAATCTTGGGGGCCAGTTCCTTCACTTCCAATTCTGATAGAGAAAGAAACTGATTCCCTTCTATGTCGTTTTCTAGGAATGCTTCAACCACCTCTTCACTGACACCATTATCTTCCAAGAAGGAAGCGAGCTCAACACTGGAAAAGCTTTCTACCATCTTGCAGATTTGTTGTGCTACAGGTATGTTCACTTCTGTGACCTTAGTCTGAGTTTTATCACTGCTACAACTTACACGTGATGCAAGATTCCTCAAATCTCCTCCCCACTCCACTCCCTTCTGGTCTGCCAACTTGTATTTTTGGTCTGCTGACTTGTACTTTTGGGTTTACCACCTGGTGGTAGAATTGTTACATCACTTTTAAGAACCTCTCAGATCAGGTTGATGAGTACAGTTATATCTAATAGTGACATGTCATGAAATCAACATACATAAAAAGGTAAAATGACAATAGTGTGGCTGGGAAGGACTCTGGTAGTGCGTGGATGAAGAGGTGTCATAAAAAATAAAAATTGAAGTGTTTTTTGGTGTAAGGATGTGTGATCGGAAGTGTGGTTCATATTTCCATAAGTCAATATCAAAAACATCGCCTTTGAATGTGAGAATGTTTTCATTGATAACATAGATATTGCTTATAATTAACATCTCCAACTTGTCCTCAGCTACATTGTAGATGATACCGGCACCTCTCTTATAGAGGTGGGTGTTTCTCTTGACCCATTTAGTTCTGCATGTAAAGATATTATATTGCTTTAGTCATATTGTTTCTACATGTATGGAAAACTCACTCATGTGCAACTTGTATTGGTATAGTCAGCTCATCTTGAAGTAATGCAGGTACAATGTTGGTTGCTGTACAAGAATACATGTACATAATATTAGCTGTATTAATCTTTTAGTACTTTAGTAGTAGCACTTATGTACACAAATAATAGGGAATAATCTCAATCATTTAGTTACATTGATCTAAACTCTGCTTCCTAGGCTATTCTATCCTATGACACGTAGCAGCAATTATAGTTCATTCTAATGAAAACTTTGAACTTTCTGCTCTTGTTGTATGTGAGAACAAGTGGGTGGGTGAGTCGGAAGCCCAAACAAGTGCAATTTTTTTTGTGTGTGGGGAAAAATGGAAGAAAATGAGTTAGGTTTAATTTAGTGGATTATTCTAACCATGCTAGCTTTTGTTCATGCTCTCGCAGCTTGTCACCCTTCTTTTTAATATTAGACACGCTACTCCATATTGCTCCGCTAGTTGACAGTGAGTGTGAGAGGTAGTTTTTCTAAAAATCTGTTAACTTCTTGTCAGGAGAAAGTGTTTTTTGGTGTCTCTTCTGGGACATTAGTCTGCAGAGAAACGGGCAAGATATGGCCGTTAAGGATCGTCAGGCACAATTGGGAATAGCAGCTGGTAAGCACGCGTTATCAGACTTTTTTCATAGTTGCATCATAAGAATAGTATGTCCTGAATGTTCCGACAAATGAGGTGCTGGATTAGTGAGGGTCTACTGTACAGTGGAATCACTATGATGCGAAACAAACCTGATATAGACTACAATAGTTTTTAATACATTTGAGAATTTCACTATAATAAACACTTTATTGTCCAAAAACGTCCGCTATGATGAGGTGCATCGACTTGTATATGGAGATTTTTTTTATAAAGGAAGTGGGTTGCAATTTTCTAATTCAACTGTATACTAAACATTTGATTTGCTTTTGTTTTACTACCATCTTTGTATGTGACAATTTATTTAGTGTAATTGTTTGTTAGTTGAAAGAGGCATGAAGTTCTGAAAATTAAAAAAAGTGTTGCATCATACTATCATTTTAATCCATGATTATAAGAGAATTTCAGCTAGGAAAACCCTAGTGCTCGCTTATATCCCTCCCATTACCCGCTTGTACGTTTCTACAGCTGTAAGTATTTTCAAAAGGAATGCACGGAAATATGACTATTTTCAGATTATTTTGCCCCACCCCTTTCATGGAATAAGAGGGATAATACTAGACCTTAAGTCCATCCCACACCACATTGTTTGATGGCCTAATCATCATAAATTATCATTTCATTGAGTATCTTTAAGTCAGTTTTGCCGTTGACCCACCCCTTTTACTGCCACTTAATTTATTTTCACTTCTACTTTTGTCATTCCTTTTCATCATCACTATTATTTCCCATGCTGTACCTGGCCCTGCTGCTGTGTCCTCCTTGGTGACTGATGATCTCATCAGGCACTGGTGTTGCTGATGTCTCATGGCCAATGAGTAAGGCAAGTTGATGAAGTTACCGATGGAAGTGACCAGTTTTTTTAAATAACTATGTTTGGCCTCATATCTCATAGTCCAGTGTCGTAGTAGTGGTCCAAATCTAAGTTGCATTGAAGGATAAATCCACTAGCAGAACATTCAAATGAACTTACTCATAAATGAGGCGTGGCATGTGGATCATGTAGTGCATTTTAGGTATCACTGATTGTCCTGGATAGAGCCTCACAAACTCATGATGATGTTCGCTGATGATGCGATTCAAATAGGCTACGTTGTCCACTGTGATATCTGGTGCAAAGAGTCTGTCTACAGCTTTCATGAGAAGCCTAAAATTTTCCCATCTGTCATCTAGCTTGGGGATCCAATCACCAACAATCAGTGGTAAAAGTCTTGCTAGTAGCCACATCTGAGCAGCTACATATGTAAGAAGTATACACTTCATGTCAATAGTAAAGTCATAATCATGATACATAGTGATTAATGTGGTTCAGTTGAAATCGTATGTTTAATATTTGTACACTAGGTGTATACTAAATGTGTATTATGTGGTGTTCTTCCTTATAACCAACCAGATTGTTTTAGGCTATGGCCAGAACTCATCAAAGTAGTGCTAGCAATTGGAGTTGGCTTGTCTTGCACTTCCATATACCCCAGCTCCATGTTGTTAAGCCGGCTATTGAAATCATCTACAAAGAATATTGAGAAAGTTGGTAAGAACAAATATTTCTTATACATGTAGTATGTATGTAGAGTTGTGATCAATTTTGTGTTGTATAAATTTACCTAGGCTAAAGAAGTGGTCCTCTTGTATGTACTCTCTAAGCATGATCTTCACTTCGTACTGAAGACATCCTTCTAATAGATCATGCATTATGTCTGGAATCTGGAAGGAGGCCCCCATCACAAACATGAAAATATCTGCCACAAGGTAGGAATTGTTCATACATATTACATAACCACGGTTCATTGGTTGTGGCTGTGGTTGTGGTTGTGGCTGTTGGTGGTATACTTGTTCTACCAACGGCCACTCAGCAGGTGGCAAAGGGTGGTGTACAAGAGGGTGGGAGGTGGTGGTGACATTGGTTCTACCAACACCTCTCAAGAATGAAATGGTTGTACAAGAGGGTTGGATATGATGGTGACATTTATGTTCTAGTGGTTTAGGTTTCACAGCTTCCAAGCTGATCTTAGGTAGTACAACTATAGTTGTTGTTGTTGTTTTTTTGTTTTGTTTTTTGTTTTTTTTGTTTTTTTTCCTTTCCATTCCTTCTTATGTGGCCCCTTTTGCTAGAGAAACAAACCGGTTATAATTCTAAGTTTGATTTACTGGCTTTGTGGTTTTATATATTTTACCTACCGAGTATCATTGAGACATGAGTTACTTTTTATTCCGTACTCCTTGGAAGCATCTTGGCTAGTAGCTACTGCTGCACAGTGTTGAGTATAACTGTCTCTTTTACGAAGTTCAAACTGTAGCTCATCAAACTGTAAACCACAAGTTACAGAAAAATACATATTTATAGTTCACAGAATTTTGAGTAACCTTGGATTTTGCAGTGCCTTGAGTAGCCATGCAGTGCCTACACATTCTGTATGCAGTACAGCTCTCTTTAAAACCTCCTAGAGCTAGGCTTCCCAGGTTATCTGCTGACACAGCAGCCACTGTTCCACTGAAAGTTCTGGTACCCCCCTTCAGGTGGAATGAATGACCTTGTTCCTAGAAACAGTAAGACAAGTTTGACCATGTATCTTACTACGCACATCACTACCAATTCCCTCACATCTGCTAGAAATGGTCTCATTACTTCATGCATTCCATACTTGGACAGGACTTTCTGTTTCAGAATGCTCACCAGATAGATACAAGTTAACTTGGATCTAGTTCTGGGAGGCAAATTTCCAAGTGTGAAGTAGAACATGCCTGTGGTCCAAGTGAAAAGGTAGTCAAAATACACATGCAAACATACACCACGTGTGCACACACACATAAACCATCTTATTTTTGTATACTAGTGCAAAGCATGCTATCTGACGCATATAATGATGTAATAATAATTTTAGATGACATGGGGGGGGGGGGAAATTCCAGTGTGCCGCCCCCCTACCCCCTCCCCTCTCTGTATCCCTGTTGGGGAAGACGGTTTTGTATCTGTCCTTATTTGCTAGTGCAACTGTTGTAAAAAATGGTTTAACTGCAATGATAAAAATGTTCATCTAACTAAAACAATGCCTTATAAATGTAGTAAAGTCTTATCGGTGTGTGAATTAATTATTTGGGAAGAGCAACAAGTAGCCTAGATTCGAGAGCGCAAGGTGGTTAAGGTGCATGACTTACTCGAGGAAGTCTGGTATATTCAAAAGGGAAAATTTTAAGGATTACACTCTTTATAGAGCCATACAGGATTTTAGCCACACAAATATTTATGTAACTTTCACTGTATATTTTAGCATTCAACTCCCAAGCTGAAGTGGGGAGACTCAGCTGGGGGGTTGGATATCCCCAAGAAGCCAGCCCCCCCCCCCCCTCTGTATAAAACCCCAAGTTATACAGGTGTTAGTGATTACGTGTTAAAGTCTTGCATAAAATGGATAGGATGTGACGTTCTGGTCAAGCAGTTCTCATGAAGATTTAGTGAATATACCAGATGCTGTGTTGTTGCTACATTGATACACGTATATCAAAACCACTCACTGAGCTTGTGGATCTTTGATTTTGAACCCAGTGGATTGCACACCTCTAGATCATCGTAGTAAAAGAAGATCTGCAGTGCAGTTGAATCCAATGAAAATAGTCGATGTGATGAGAACTGCTTTCCATCGCAAAAGTCACTGAGTCGATCCGAACATGAATTTTTGTGTCCTTTCTCACTACCCATGTGCATTCAATGACAGTTGCAAACGTTGAACCACCATATTACTCTATAAGTTTTTATTCAAAACTACCTACTGTGTAATAGTTACCTCTGAGATCACATCATCACATTTAAGAAGGCCCGCAATAGTTTTAAGGATAGGAACATACATCATGGTATCAGTTTTCTTCACTAGTTTTCTTGTATGTCCACTTCCTTTCCATGTGTGGTATTCACCTAGTACCACACGGGTGGGCTCCTAATAGATACATTATTAATTTATACTGGTGTATATTGTTGTTGAATACAACATTACCACAAAATCCAAGTGAGTACGATGAAATTTAATTGCCGGTGTGGAGTTGCAACTTCAGAAAATGGGTTCGCATATTGACTGCTATCTTCAAAAAGCAGGTTTATCTGACTCTGTTTGAGGCAATCTTGACTTATCCCACTTCTGAGCAACTGTTTTTCTATTTGTGCACGAAGAGCTTTGAGGTGCACCTGTGAAATGTCATAGAGCATAGTGGAGTTCATTAGGCACAATATCCCAATGTATTTGGTTGCATTGCACAGTTGTGGTGTCAGTTATGTGTGTGAGGGTAGGGAAGGGATGCACCTTTCAGCAGGCAAAGTACAGTTGTATGTATATTGTATCTTCTATATGCATTATGCTGTCCTCTACTACAGAGCTGGTAGGTCATGAATATGTGACTTCACACAACCCCAAACCACTTCTCTTATACATTCAAGCTGATGAATATGAAAAACACATTAAAATTGACCACAATGATGAAATAGTTTGAAGGACTACGCAACAACTCAAGAGGGTATCATTCAATTGCGCTCTATTTTTCGCCTACTAAGCTCTGTCTTAATCACCAAAATCCACCAGATCTGATAGCCTAGCCAGAGCCGGCTTGCTGGCCATTCCTAAGTGAGCATATTCCTGATTATTACATTGGTAGACTATATGGTAGACTACAGTATGTATACCTACATGTGTATATGTCTATGATATGCTAGCATACCACAAAAAACAAGTAAAGAAACACTACAGTGTGTGAGGGTGAAAGGATGATTTTTTTTTTGTAAACCCACCACACTTAGGTAACTAACCTGTGTAAAAGTTGTCATTCCATCAATGACAGCTTGGGTGGCCAGCTGAGATAGCTTGTGCTTTTCCTTGATGCCTAATATGGTGAGGGCTGCTGCTTCCTTTAGCTTGGATAGTGTCCCTTCAGAGTCCCCATTCCCATCACTTGCACGATACTCGTCTATTAATAACATTATTAAATGGATATTTACGTTTCTATTCCACTTTTGTATATTGTGGTGCTTAGTCCACATAATGATATATATATATAGTGTAGATTTACAGTATGTTTGTGGCTCATTTCCAGTTCCAAAAACACTTTGTTTTTGCTCTCCCATATTGTAAATGTGTTCAATTCATGCCATTATTATTGCCCACACAAGGAAATGAATACACATAGTACTACCACTTTACCTCTGTCATTAGGCATCTCATTACTATAACTAGTGGTACCCAAACCAATATTTTCTCCCTGTTCCAAATGAGGACTACTTTCATTATTGCCACCACAGAAAAGTGCAGCTCGATTAGTGACGAGAGGATCACCACCGTGCACATCATATACATGGTTTTGAAACGTTTTCATGTTGTGAAACGTTCTAGGACACCCATAAAGTCCACAAGTGATGGAAAATGTTGGTGAGTGGGCGTGGTACTCCTTGATGTGTTGTATGTAGTGCTTCAACTTCATGTTGAATGGAGCTGTATCCTGCTCTGGGCATAACGGACACACAAGTCTGGCCATTGCTCTCTATGGTACATACATAAAATGCAGTGTGCACACTAATAATTAAATGAATAGTAAAGCTATTATTTTCTAATGGTCGTGAATATCTGTGCTCTAGAGACCAGAACAACTCGGCTCTTGACCAATGGTTGCTTGCATGTTGGCTATATATCTCAAACAAGAGTAAATTTTTGAGTTTTGTGAGTTATTCTATGCACACTATGCTGGCTATATCACCCACAGCTTTGTTATTCAATTTTTCTACTTATTCTACACATTACACATGACTTGGAGCACTTACAGTAGCCATACTCTGTGATAATTCTCTGACCAGTTAGAGGATATCTTCTTCCTTCCAAATGTAATAGCAAACAGTGCTCTTATAAAATAGCCAGTGTGACCTTGTACACTCAGCACCTGACACTTCTGACTGCCTGACTGTGCTTGGTCTCTCATGTGTGTGGTCACCAATACCTGAATGTGGTTGTGGTCAGGAGCTAAAAGTACATCCCAGGTTGTAGGGATTGCCAAGTGTACATGTCCATGGATGCATGTGTTCCTATTAGTTGGTACATTTCCATACACGCATCTGTTCTTATTATCTGGTACATGTCCATAGACGCATGTGTTCTTATTATCTGGTACATGTCCATAGACGCATCTGTTCTTATTATCTGGTACATGTCCATAGACGCATGTGTTCTTATTATCTGGTACATGCCCATGGATGCATGTGTTCTTATTATCTGGTACATGCCCATGGATGCATGTGTTCTTATTATCTGGTACATGCCCATAGACGCATGTGTTCTTATTATCTGGTACATGTCCATGGGTGCATGTGTTCCTATTAGTTGGTACCTTTCCATAGACGCATCTGTTCTTATTATCTGGTACATGCCCATGGATGCATGTGTTCCTATTAGTTGGTACATGTCCATAGACGCATGTGTTCTTATTATCTGGTACATGCCCATGGATGCATGTGTTCTTATTATCTGGTACATGTCCATAGACGCATGTATTCTTATCAGCTGGTACATGTCCATGGATGCATGTGTTCCTATTATCTGGTACATGTCCATAGACGCATGTGTTCTTATTATCTGGTACATGTCCATAGACGCATGTGTTCTTATTATCTGGTACATGCCCATGGATGCATGTGTTCTTATTATCTGCTACATGTCCATAGACGCATGTGTTCTTATTATCTGGTACATGTCCATAGACGCATGTGTTCTTATTATCTGGTACATGTCCATAGACGCATGTGTTCTTATTATCTGGTACATGTCCATAGACGCATCTGTTCTTATTATCTGGTACATGTCCATAGGCGCATGTGTTCTTAAGAACACATGCGCCTATCTGGTACATGTCCATAGACGCATCTGTTCTTATTATCTGGTACATGTCCATAGACGCATCTGTTCTTATTATCTGGTACATGTCCATAGACGCATGTATTCTTATCAGCTGGTACATGTCCATGGATGTCATCCATTGTGCAATTCTAATACTGGTTACATGATGCTTGTAGTTCCTAGTTTAACATACTAGCCAGATAATATTGAAATTTTAAGTATTTTAGCTATGTACTGTGACAGTTCCTTTAGTGTTCATTTATAATAGAATTGAGTGTGTTAACATATAAAATACCGTTCCCATTTTTTTTCATTATAAGTACAGTGAGTGATAACAGAAGAAGCTTGTTCCTGGAGCGGAAGTGACTTCATTCATGTAGGACCACAAGAACATTTTCTAAATATTTTATGTGGATTTGATTTCTGACATTTGTTGTTTTTCTTGAACATAAAATAATGCTGAAAAGAAATTGAGATATTGATTCAATGACTGGCGTAATGCTACTCTGTACCGCAGTATAGCTAATTCTTCTATCATCGTTCATTGGGGCTGCATTATTAAGCATTATTAAGTGAGTTTTTATCATTCAGAATAATGAACTAGTGCCATCTGAGAGGAACACAAATCAGTTTTTTTTTCTTTTTTGTCTTTATCAAATAAATGTCAGAATATGTACCTTGCTGAAAATCAGCATAACGTTAGGACCTAATTTTAGACTTTTTTTGTTACTTTTGTACACACTGAAAATTTCAAATTGAAGTGTAAGTAAAATATATTCAATCCAGGTAAAGAACACAGATGATGAACAGTTCTTCCTCCGAATACAGATAATATTGAGTAAATGTTTTTACTATTGCCAATGAAAATTATCCTGTGTGTCAGTGAAGGGGTAACATGTCTTTCTGTCCTCTAAGGCAGCATTAAGCCAAAGTGTCTGGGCATATTACATCTCCAGATAAATGTACTTCATATTATGATATGACTGGGAACATTAATCTTGTTTGTCACACATTGCAGTACATGGTTTACATAAGAGGCTGGAAGGTCAGCTAAAATTAATACTTGAGCGACAACATGTGCTCACAGCAACCAACCATTAATACTTAAGGTACCATTATTACTGTGTTCATCCATGTAACCAGAAAATTGTGAATACATCATTAACCCTTTCGGGCCAGACTTAATTTTTACCGCGAGGTTGTCGACCTCGGGTAGACGGTAAAAACTTGTTAATGGTTTTATTTTTTCCCCCGGTTTTGACTGGGAAATCATCTTAGCAATGCTATATAGCCTTATTGTGCTTGCTTTGGGCATTCCCCTCATTTTTTTTCTTTTAGAAACCCCCTAGTATTCACAGAGTTACACCCCATCATACTTTGTGGTTTGAACGCTATAATGAATTTTATAAAAAAAAATAAAGCGTAAGTAATTATTATTTTCGAGACAATAATAAATATATTATATATAAATGACATAAAAATAAGTTCTTGCATCTCAGTTGCAGAAACTTGTCGATACTCTCCCCAACAAAATCATGCCCTCGGTCTGTATCAGCCATAAAGCTGGTAGTGGTCACCACTTGAGGAATACCTTTGTAAAGTTCATATGAAGTTCACTACAATACAACACAAATACATAAACAAAAATATTGTATGCCAACAACCAAATATTTGTGTTGCACGTTACACATAGCGAGCAGTAAAATAACAACGGCAACAAAAAACTGCATATCCCTACAATCATGGTAATATACTGTGCATGTTTGGTATACAAAATACTAGGTCAGTGGGGCCAGCTGATGAGTCCTCCCACTATAAACATAAAGGACGAAAAGTAATCTACTTCCTGGCTAACACACCCATCCATGACTTCCCCTCTCTCTCTCCACTCCATCCACGTCCTCCATATATATATACTTATTATTGTGCACATACACACGCACAGATAAACATGAAATTCAACTTACACTATCGGAGGAGATATAACAGATTTCCAGAAAGTTCGAACATCACTTCCAATCAGTCTTCTGGATTATCACTCGAACGATACTTCACCTCTAAAAATGAAACACAAATACATAACTGAAGAAATGAAATGATAAATATTTATTGGTGTACATATACATACACACACAAACACATGCACATACACGCACACAATTTTCGACTTACTGTGGCGAAATTGATGATGCAGAAAACTCGACTTCATGGAAGCCTCCTGGATTGTCACTGGAACGATACTTCACCTACAAAAAACACAGACACCAAATATAGATAACTGAAAAAGAATAAGAAATGAAATGATAAATTTACTGTTCCACACATAAACACACAAATAATACAGACAACTGTAAAATATCATGAAATGAAATGATAAAAGGAAATAATATGTATAAAAAGCCAGTACAATTTTTTTTTTTTCAGAACTTGAATCTGAATATTACTATTACAATAATCTGCTGCCCAATAACACGACTATCTGGAGCCACAACCTACAAACAAAGGGATATTATAATAAATTTTAGCATACTCTTATAGGAAATATGATGCTATGTCACTCTAATAGTAACATACACATACATACTGGGACACACTCTATATGCCTACAGTGACATACTGGCACACTCTATATGCCTACAGTGACATACTGGCACACTCTATATGCCTACAGTGACATACTGGGACACACTCTATATGCCTACAGTGACATACTGGGACACACTCTATATGCCTACAGTGACATACTGGGACACACTCTATATGCCTACAGTGACATACTGGCACACTCTATATGCCTACAGTGACATACTGGGACACACTCTATATGCCTACAGTGACATACTGGGACACACTCTATATGCCTACAGTGACATACTGGCACACTCTATATGCCTACAGTGACATACTGGGACACACTCTATATGCCTACAGTGACACAGTGGGACACTCTATACAAGTACAGTGAGTGACACACTGGGACACACTATACAAGTACAGTGACACACTGGGACGCACTATACAAGTACAGTGACACACTGGGACACTCTATACAAGTACAGTGAGTGACACACTGGGACACACTATACAAGTACAGTGACACACTGGGACACACTATACAAGTACAGTGACACACTGGGACACACTATACAAGTACAGTGACACACTGGGACACACTATACAAGTACAGTGACACACTGGGACGCACTATACAAGTACAGTGACACACTGGGACGCACTATACAAGTACAGTGACACACTGGGACACTCTATACAAGTACAGTGAGTGACACACTGGGACACACTATACAAGTACAGTGACACACTGGGACACACTATACAAGTACAGTAACACACTGGGACACACTATACAAGTACAGTGACACACTGGGACACTCTATACAAGTACAGTGAGTGACACACTGGGACACACTATACAAGTACAGTGACACACTGGGACACACTATACAAGTACAGTGACACACTGGGACACACTATACAAGTACAGTGACACACTTTATAATGCCTACAGTGACACACTGGGACACTCTATACAAGTACAGTGACACACTGGGACACACTATACAAGTACAGTGACACACTGGGACACTCTATACAAGTACAGTGACACACTGGGACACTCTATAGAAGTACAGTGACACACTGGGACACACTATACAAGTACAGTGACACACTGGGACACTCTATACAAGTACAGTGACACACTGGGACACTCTATACAAGTACAGTGACACAGTGGGACGCACTATACAAGTACAGTGACACACTGGGACGCACTATACAAGTACAGTGACACACTGGGACGCACTATACAAGTACAGTGACACAGTGGGACGCACTATACAACTACAGTGACACACTGGGACGCACTATACAAGTACAATGACACAGTGGGACGCACTATACAAGTACAGTGACACACTGGGACGCACTATACAAGTACAGTGACACACTGGGACACACTATACAAGTCCAGTGACACACTGGGACACTCTATACAAGTCCAGTGACACACTGGGACACTCTATACAAGTCCAGTGACACACTGGGACACTCTATACAAGTCCAGTGACACACTGGGACACACTATACAAGTACAGTGACACACTTTATAATGCCTACAGTGACACACTGGGACACACTATACAAGTACAGTGACACACTGGGACACACTATACAAGTACAGTGACACACTGGGACACATTATACAAGTACAGTGACACAGTGGGACGCACTATACAAGTACAGTGAGTGACACACTGGGACGCACTATATACAAGTACAGTGACACACTTTATAATGCCTACAGTGACACACTGGGACACACTATACAAGTACAGTGACACACTGGGACACACTCTATAATGCCTATGGTGACATACTGGGACACTCTATACAAGTACAGTGACACACTGGGACACACTCTATACAAGTACAGTGACACACTGGGATACACTCTATACAAGTACAGTGACATGTCATATACTGGGACAAAATTGCTTGTGAAAGGTGTACTACAGGTAATTCAGGTTTACTTTCAAATAATGTTATAGGATGTGTCTCAACTATAGTCTCGCGGGCCAGACCCTTTACCAACCGCGTTACCGAGCGCGCGGTGAAGGAAAGGGTCTGGTCACCTGCCATACATCGTTTCGTTCCATTCCCCACGATCCATGGGGAACAATACTTTAGCGTGTATAGCTTATGGGGTTACATCCGGTTGATTGCAATTAAACAAGTACCCACAGGTATGTAGATAGAAATGCACGGCTAAGTGAATAAGCATAGCTTGTAGAAATTCGGAGTATCAGCTCTTGCTTGGTGTTTGTCAAGTTCCCTACTTCTCAGTGGACGCTGCCAGCAGGCTAAATACATTACTCAAAGTGTATATTTTTTTTTATTGAAAGGTATTAGCTAGCTAGCTATTTTGTCTTACTTCAAACTGTCTAAGAATCTTCACTCTAGCTATAATGTAGTGTTCTGGGCTTCCTTAAACCTAGCCTGTCCTTTTCATTACCAAGCAATGCTAGTTAGCCATTGTTGAGCAATTTCCTGCAAAAATCAATTTAGCTGAACAATTTAAAGTTGACCGCGGCACCCTAACAGGAAGTAATTGGCGAGCGAGCGTAGCGAGCGAGACACTTACAGGGGTAAAAATGAAAAAATCGGGGATGTTTGTTTATTTGTATATATGTTTGGACGTACGTATGTCATTTTGTACTTTGACCCTCGCGTTTTTGTGTTAGTTACTTGGTCGACCCCATCCCAAATTGCACTAAACAGAATCCTCTGGTTTATTGATCAGTACCCGTATCACCCTAGAAATTGAATTGTTTACCGTTTTGAATTCTTTTGCGGGTGCAGTTAAAACTTGAAAACTTAAGGGACTTCCATTTCTATTCGAGTTTGTGGCGGTGGTAAGTCAATGCGCTCTTTGTCATGGTTATAAGCCGTGCGCAACAGTATTTACTTGAAAATACATTGTCCACTAGACTACCGCGAAGGTAAGTCTGTGTAGGTGCATGTCCAGTTGTGTCAAAGCATCGTGTGTTACAACCACTACTTAGCTAAAGAATATCACAAAGAAAACTTTTAAATAACGTGTATTGTTTTGTTGTTGTTTTTTCCCTTCAATTCAAGCAGTTGCAGAGAGTTGTTACTATGGCACTGAAATCCCTTTACCCTGTATGCGAAATTTCAAAACTGGACCTGATCAGTAGCTTCAGTATTAGAAGTAAAAATCGTTCATATAAAAATAGTATAGTCTTTAGGCTCGCTAGCCATTTGTGCTCAAGCACACCACTAGTTAAATTACGTTCCAGTACAACGAAACGATGTATGGATGGTGGACACAACCAGACCCTTTCCTCACCGCTCGGTAGGTAAAGGGTCTGGCTCGCGAGACTATCTCAACTAACTGCCAAGAAAACTAATTTAATTTTTCTTACTTGGTTGAATACTTATAATGCAGCAGTCATTCCCAGTTCTTCAATCCTGCTCAACATTAGACGACATCAATATCATTTGGTCTATCATTGAATCCAGCTCCCTCAAAGTAGTTAACATGCCCACATAAAAAGGGTGGATATTTTTCACGTGATATAAACTTCCGCGAGTCTCTATTGCCCTCGTGTGTACGAACTTGGTTACTGGGACTTTGAGGAGTCAGTCGAGTGTGTGTTTTGTAAATGTCTCCCCCACTACACATTCGCTTGGTGATGCGGGACCTTCCGCGTAAGTCTATTAATCTGCAGGAATGTAACTGATAGCTAAGTGAGAATTGTTCAGACAATGTTAAAGTGTGAGCCGATTGCTCGGCCGATTGCAACAAACAATCCTTATAATAGCTAATGGTATCATTCAATGTAATGTAGTACATGATCATAACACTATTTATTTTGACCATTACTTTATCTATCTTGTTCTTTCAGTTGAGATGAGTGTTATGCTGCTATGGTAGATGATCTATTCTGGATGACAGCATGATAGGCTTTCAATAAGAAGGTAAAGGATCGTCAATTGCCTCCCCATATTCTGAGTATTAAATTCCAGTGTTGAAATTATTTTTGCTTGATGCTCCTGACATGTTCTAGTCAAATGGTTATATACTGGAGTTTTCTAACTTGAATGTTTGCCCCGTGACCATTGTGTACTATTTGTGCTTGAAATAATTTACAAATGCTACAATTTGGTAAAGGGTTTCATTAGGAATAGTAAAGGGGAATAGGTGGAAGTTATATAATAGCAATTCTAATGCATCACTTTTGGTGATTAATAATCAGTAAAAAGTGAATGTTAGTATCAATATGTAGTGTTTTTCCCTACACAGATTTCAAGCAGTGTTGTTTATGGTTTATCAATATTTATTAGGGTATAATCAATTAGTGTAATCGTACATTAAGCAAAATATTGGCATAATTTATTAAAACAAGTAAATGATAGCCATAGTATTGACCTTCCTCCATATGTGAGAGGAATAGTTATTAGAGTAGTTCGTTTTCCTCTGACACAAGCAAAAGGTGGAGTTTGCTAAACTGATTTCAGCGCATACAGACCTAGATGTCAACCATACTAGTGAAATTAGAGTTCCTATTTAATTGTTTTCCAGTGTGTTTGAGAAGGGAGTCACGCAAGAAAAGATATTAAGCATAATTTTGCAATGATATAAGCAAAGGGTGGAGTTTGCTGAATTGTTCTCTGCATAGGAGCCCTAGATGATAGTACAAGGTTTAATCACAAGCATTTCGAACAGGGCGAACCACCCTGCATTTTTAGTACTGGGGAAACACCGGATACAAGATGGTAATTAATTGGTAAAGGGTGGATGTTAGTGTGTTCATTACAATGTGTCCCAAGTTCAGTGGTTTGGTGAAACGTTTATATGAGAGCAAACATTTTAATGGCATGATTATGAATTAAAGGAATAAATTCATATATGAGCTGGTGCTTTTTTTTTTGTTTCTTTTTTCCCCTTTTCTTTTCTGTTTTGTATTTCATTTTGCTTTTAAGCATAAAAGGATAGTGTCTATGGTTATACAGATACATTTTT
>WLWD01006222.1_pt1 | contig 47511 bp, 37 predicted proteins | sample 6712731 | NCBI WGS metagenome assembly WLWD01 (sample SAMN12718690, study PRJNA576275) | sponge metagenome | isolation source: marine sponge | host: Mycale hentscheli | place: New Zealand: South Island, Marlborough, Capsize Point | collected 2014-11-01 | reverse complement strand
TACATGAACCAGTTAAATAACTTACTGATTCAGTTATTCAGCTGTTATTTCACAGATGTACTGAGCAAGCTCATTACCCTTGTTGTTATAGCAACTGGCCAAACTTTTTCAATTTTCTTGGTTTTTACAGCTACCTTCCTCTGGCTTACCCTACCCAACAGAGTTAGAGCAGCTGCTAAAATATCAGCTGGGGGTGTGGGTAGCCCCTACAACCAACTTTACACTGTGAGTTACCAGTCCTCTAGTACTAGCTACTGTAGTAAAGATATCTAGTGTGGAATAAACCACTTATTACACTTGTCAGAGAGTGATATGGCTAGATATTTCACTCTCAGGCTTTATTTTTACTTGCTTCTGGCTCATGAAAATAATTTAGCCTGCTCATGAAATAACTCATGTAATAAGTACTACAGTCTTTCCTCGATTATCCAGACAGATCAGATTATCCAGACACCTTAGGTCAGTTAATCCAGTGTGGTGTCTGGATACTGAAATTGTCTGTGAAATTGTCTGGATACTTGAATAATATTCATTAACATTCTTCAAAAAAGTATGCATAAATTAGGTTTTTTTGTGTGTATAACTAAGTAAAGTAGTTCATTTGTATGTTAATACTCTCTTTTTGGCGGCTAGTTCCCGTAGTGAGATCAAAACACTGATGTTGTGAGGAGTAGCCTCAAGCTGATGCTGTAACCGTGTCAGACATTTGTCAACATATCTACTGCTTCCTTGTGTTTGACAGAACAAGGTGGTGGTGGCTCACTTTCTTCATAAGGTCTGAATCTGACCCTGCATCATTCTGGTCTTGCACATGTGCTAGGATTACTTCACCATTTAAGTGTTCGTAACCTTGGTCATGCATGTTTATCCTCAACCATTCCTGAATGTCATCCTCATTCAGATCATAACCTAAAGCTGCAAAATCTTCAGTAAACGTTTCATCTTCATGTAGCTCTTCAGTACTTCCACTCAAATCAGCGTTGTCAGGTGCATTATCTGATGATGAAGAGGAGTGGTTAGGCACATTACCTGGAGGAATAGCAGTAGGAGTAATTCCATCCCAAGCAAATGCAAGTTTTTCCACAACCATTTTCATGTCGACTCATTTTAAATATGCTTCAATGTCTTGCACACCATTGTCTGAAAACAAAAGCCCCCTCAATAAGGACTTTCGATAATTTTTTTTAATGACTCAAGCAAACCCTGATCCATCGGTTGAATCAAAGAAGTTACGTTGGGCGGGAGGAATTTCGCCATGATTAGACCATCAGGTGATACCAAAAGTTCCTCGCTTGGATGTGCAGAGCAGTTATCCAAAAAGAGAATTGCTTTTGGCTCAACTCGAGCTTTCGTAGTTCAGCTTGAACAAAGGGTACAAATTCTTCCTGAAACCAAGAGAGAAATGTTTGACTGTCCATCCATGCATTTTTTTCGGATTTGTATGTAACTGGGAGGCAATTTATATATATATCCCTAAAACATCGTGGACATTTAGCCTTGCCAATCATAACAGCAGGCAGTTTAATGGTTCCAGTAACATTCGCACATGCACTGACTGTAACCCGCTCTTTAGCTTTTTTTCTGCCATTGGCTCTTTTTTCAAAAAAGCTGGCTGAGATTTTTTGAGGCAACATTCGAAAACACAGTCCTGTTTCATCGCAATTAAAAATTTGGTGGTGACTGTAGCCAGCAATAATAGAATTGAAATCAAACTGAAATTCACATGCAGCAATAAGGTCAGCTGAAGCCTGCTCCCCCTGAATACACTTCTCAGAGAATGACGCTTGCAAAATCTCCACAAGAAGCCAGTACTGGCAGAAAAAGTTTTTGAAGAGTCAGGATAACTGTTCAAACAAAATTCTGGCTTTTTCTTGAAGGATTGCACAGCTTACTGGGTGATTCAATTCTCTCTGCTGCCTAAACCATATATATATAGGGCCTCCTCTAATAGTTTATATTCTCCAATCTTCATTGTCTTTGATTCTATCTTTTTCATGCCCATATCTTGTAATCTTCTTTTAAAACTTTCAAGTTTAGACTTCTGTTTTTTAATATCTCCAACGGTAGACCTTCCAATACCATATTTTTCTGAAATAACTGTGTATGAAGTTTCACACTCAATTAGCTTTAAAATATCTAATTTGTCTTCAATACTCAGTACTATTTTCTTTCGTTTCTTCACAGAAGCAGATGGGGCTAAGGCTGCCATTCTTATAAAAGGGGAGTCCCAATGGTGCTACAGCTCACCTACACTACGATAAGATGCTAGTTGCACACTAACTACACTGTACCTATAGGGAGTACTGTACCAGCTGCCACATAGCTGTAGGCACAAATGACATGGTGTGGGTGGGCCTTATTTTATAAGGGGAAGGGGGGGAGGGAATAGGGAGGGTCCCCAGTGAGGGTCAGGATTATTGAAGTCTGGAAGAAAGACTGTATGTATGTATATATTATAATATTTACTTCAACTTCCTCGAATGGTATGGGTTAAAATTGATAAACCAGAGAATTCATTTTAGTGAAGTTTGGGACAGGGTCAATCACCAAGCAAACACAAAAATAATGCTGGGGTCAAAGTGCAAAAATGGCATATGTATGCCTAAACATAATATTTATTTATTTATATAAACAAGTATCCCTATCACTCACTTCACTCGTTCATCAACTACTTAAAGATCTCCCTTCGAATAAATTTTAATGGTTGTCCCTACATTTATTGTACATTGGAAATTATTATTCCTAGAGTATTTCCGCATCACACAAGCATTTAATTTCTCTCATATTGAACACTCCCATGTGCGCCTGCGAGCTCTGGATAACTGCATTATTAGAAGTATGACCGAGTTGTAATCTTTGTTTTACAGTTTTAAAAAAAAGTCCAATATTAAACAAACAATTGATAACACTTGTCATAAAATATGGAGATGACATTTCACTCTCACGCTTGTATTTTCACTTACCTTCAGCTCATTAAAATACTTGTGGTGCACTTGAAATATTTCCAAATTATGTATGCTGATTCATGCAACAAGTATATATATATGCTATTAAGTATTAAAATATCATAAGTAACAATCTCCTATATATTATGAAAATATACACATAGGTATAGGCAAGGGGTGCTTGGGGATGCTCAACCAATTATATATTACTACACATTCATGAATTCTCTCATATATATTTATATACTTATTCAAGCACTCACAAATTTTTTATTATTTGTCTAGCTATACCAAGTGTGATAATCTCACTAATTTTATAAAAAAATGACCTGTATATGTTCTTTGTAGGAATTGTTCTACATTTTTTTTTTTGAAAATTCAATTTTTCTTCTCTATAATGGCTGAAAATCTAGCGAAAATTTCCGTGGAACCTTTTTTTGATCCTCATACCATCATCACTGAAGATCTCATTCCCGAATTATCAGGGGCTTTAGTAGAAATGAGCGACAAGTGGGATGAGCTCGGTATAGCAGTGAAACTTCCCAGATATGTGAGAAAGCAATGTAGGCATGACAGTAACGTAGTTGCCCTGGACAATATTTTGAGTGAGTGGATTGAAAGGGCGAAGTCACCTCCAACGCTACGGGATTTGAAGGAAGCATTAATGAATCCCATTTTGTGCCAAAATCGTCTTGCTCAAAAAGTTTTCAATTTTCCTACTGAAGAAGTAAACTTGGAATCTTTAAGTGTGTCGCACAGTTTTATGCATGAAACAGAGCAACTTAAGGGAATATATTCGAAACGAAAAGAAATTCCTACTGATCATTGGCCTCCTGTAGGAATAGATACTTGCATTAATTTAGCTCTCATCAATTCATCATCACGTTCTAAAATAAGTCGCGATTATGATTACTCTGTTAGAGGAGACCCTGATGATATTCTGCATGAAAAAACAATGGTGGAGTATAAAGATATATTTGGTGAACATGCTGCAGGAAAAGTAATATTAGTGGAAGGGCGTCCAGGTAGTGGGAAAACTACTCTTGTGAGCAAAATATCAAAGGACTGGGCAACTGATGAAAGCTTTCTTGTTAACACAAAAATGTTGTTTTTGGTTCCTCTTCGTTCTTTTGATAAAAAGTCAAGTCATGATTTATCTGACATCCTTGAAATGTTTAGTCTTAATAAACCTCAGGTTATAAACAGTATTGAGGTTGAACAAGGTAGAGGGTCATGCTTTATACTTGATGGTTTAGATGAGTACAAAATTTGTGATGGAAAATCGATAGTGCTTTCACTTATTTACAAAACTTGTCTCCCAGAATGCATGGTTATTGTGACCTCTCGTCCCGTGGCTACTGCTGAAATGAGGAAATCAGCATGCATCTATAAAACCATTGAAGTGTTAGGCTTCAAAGGTGAACAAATATACGAGTACATTGAAAGATATCCTTTTGATAATACTTCCAGCAAATCCACATTAAAAAGTTATTTGGACTTGCACTCTAATATATTTCATATGTGCTATTTACCTGTTCATTCAGCAATGATATGTTTTTTGTATGATAAATGTGGAAGAATTCCCGAAACAGAAACCAAAGTATATGAGGAGTTTATCAGATTAATAGTAAATAGAAATAATATGCGCTGTAATAAGCCTAGTCATATAGATGACCTCAATATAATAAGTGAAGAGCATAGAGAACAGTTTAGCAAAATCTGTAAGCTTGCTTTTGAAATGACAATTCAATCAAAGCAACTAATTCGAGAGAAGGATACTGAAGTTACCATATTATCTTCTGCTGAACTAGTAGATGAATCTACCCTGGGACTTCTCACAGTGGACAAAGCATTAGCTTTGTATAATGTCGAGAATACATATTCATTTCTTCATTTAACACTCCAAGAATTTCTTGCTGCCTACCATATTAGTCACTTGGATGAAGAAGAGCAAGTCAAATTATTGAGTGATTACTCCCTTAATCTTGTTTGGAATTATGTATATGTCTTTTACTGTGGCATGACCAAATTCACACAAAACGATTTACGGCTCAAGCGTTTTAAGCATTGTCCATATATTATGCGAAGTGCGTTTGAGTCACAGCAAAGTGTTGTTTGTGATCTTGCACTGGAAAAAAACAGGCTTTATGACGAGAAAAGGCATCTCACATCACGTGACATGATAGAAAGTGCTTATATTGTTTCTCACGCAAATGAAAAACTGTATAGAATAATTTGGATAAATTGTTCATTGACTGCAGAAAAGTTTTGTTTGTTTTTTGAGCAAGTGAACAAGGACAAACTTCAGTATATTGAATATATTGATCTGTCAGATAATTATCTTGACTCTGAGGAATGTTCTCAAATAGTTTTAAAATTGCAGTCAATTATGAAACTTAAATTTTTAGCTATGGATGGCAATTATGTTGACAATTCTGTAGCTAAACACCTTGGATCTCTTGTTGACTTGGAAGTTTTGGCTATGCAACATTGTCGGATTGATAGTAAAACTTCTCATATTTTATTGAAGTCATTAAAAAGTACTAAAATTGAAACATTGGATCTAAGTCATAACTTAATAGGATATGATCCAAAAGCCACATGGGATGAATTACAACATCTCACTGATCTGAAACACTTAATAATAAATAATAACTATATTGATGTAGTTTCCTTGTTAAAAGTATTAGAGAATACTAAGTTGACCAGGCTTTCATTAATGTCTAATTTTCGTTCAGTTTGCATGATCGCATTTTCACTTCTTTTTCAATTGCGAAGTCTCAATTATGTACAGTTGAATGGCTTAAACTTGATGAACGACTCTTTGACTATTGCACCGCCAAGCAGTAACAATCTAGAAACACTCATGCTTTGTAATTGTAATCTGAATGATCAACAAAGTGCAGAATTGTTACAAGCATTGCGACATTGCACTAATTTAGCAACACTTGACTTGTCACTGAATACTATTGGCAATAAAAGTATACCTTACCTTTGTACGAGTCTCAGAGTTTGGAAAGAACTAACTCGTCTTTATCTTACCGAAACTAACATTGATACAGAAGGAGCCAAGAGTTTGGCTGAGGTCATTGGTAATTGTAAAAAGATGACTGATTTTGATATATCACACAATGCTATTCACTCTACCGGAGCTCTAGCTTTAGTGAATGGGCTTAAGGCTTGTACTCAACTTAAATATTTTGGAGTCATTGACAAATCTGTCGATGATTTTGCAGTGAAAACCATTGAAGAAGACATGGAGGCAAGGCCGTGTGAATTGTATCGTGGGGTGAAATTTCAGAGAAACAATTCATTCACTAGATCAAACAGAAACTTTTACACATTTGAACTGCCAAGCAAAAGGGGGGATTCCAGCTTTTTCAATGATTTGCTGGCAGTTTTAAAATGTGTTCGGGTGCAGCACAGTGATGCTTGTGGACAAGCCACACCTACAGACACCTCCCGGGACAAGCCTTCTGAAGCAAGTCCTAGTTCAAGAGTCTAAATCCAAAGACAAAGAACTCTCAGAACAATCATTTAGCACTTTAGCCTAGACTAGATTAACACTTAGAACTCACACACAAACTTCACTTAATCATTCATATGCACCTCAAACCACTGGCCTGTTTTCTCTTATCATGCTATATAATGTATTGTAAACTGCATGTACAAGTTGATGACCCATATTATAAGTTGGCTAGATTTGCGTTTTCCTGGTCCTTCGAAACTATCTGAGACCAGTGCGTGCTAAGTAACTGCACGAAAGTTCGTGAGATTTACGACCCCCTCCCCTAACATAATGACTAACCACAGTAACATACAGTCTATTTTATGTTTCTGGAATCCCCCTATTACTTTTAAATATTGCAGCTGGAATAGAGATATAATTTCTCTAAGTTTGGATTATCTTGTGTGGAATTATGGAAGGTTGAATAACAATGGATTTTGAGCAAGACTGTTCTGATGTTGTTGATGGTGCCCTGAATATTATTATTTAGTAGTGTAAGATGACTGTGTGGACGAGTTAGAAGATGAATGTGACGTGACTGAACTAAGGGTGCTATATAAGAATGGAATAAAAGTTTATAGATGAATTCTTTGGAGATCGGCCACCCTGCTTGTTCACAATAATAACAGATTTGTCTGGAAACCATCATGTTCACTGGATCAATTGAACTAGTTTTCTTCAACAATTCTCCAAGGCAGTTTCTAACATCACATCTTATCATAATTTTGAATATAGTAAGTCACCCTGTGTAATAAGTTATAGTTATAAACCAAAATTGAGGTTTGTATGCGATTTATAAACTAAGAGCTCTATGTTAACTATTGTTTTAGTGTCCCTCAGGCTCTAAGTGGTAAATCAACAGGAAATTCTGTTCTATGTAAATAAATTCCCTGAATTCAGCCAGCACAAACTGGGAGCTGTTGTCCTTTACAATCTGAAATGGAATTCCATGAATTGCAAGAATACTCAGTCATTATAATTTTAGCAGTGGTAGTTTGCTGTCTCTATAACATCAGCCCACTTGGAACATAAAAAATGGTGGAAAGTCGTTATGGGATAAAGCATTAGCTTTGTTTCAAAGAGCTGGACACAATTCTCTAAGGAATTCCAGCCACGATGTGTTGCATAAAGGACATATCAGTTACTGGCTCGACTGAGCCAGAGCACCTTCAGACACTGGACTCGAGATATCTGCAGAAGTAAAGAATTCGAGCAAGTTGTATTGTGTGTGATTTATCTATTACCTAGGGCACTGAAGGGGGCAAGGATGGCTTTCACAAGCTCCCTCTCCACAATCGGCTAGTGCAATAGTGGGAATGGTTTTAGCTATTTGTAGCTAGCTTAGCTGTTAGTGGTTTGCCAATCAAAAAATGGCTAGCAGTAAGAACCAACTCCTCTGAGGTAGACTCCAATGAGGTGATTGGCCTTGAATTCAAAATAGCTTCACACTCTGCTAACACAGTGGATAGTTCTTCAAATGTTAGCAAGTGTGGGGCGAGAATTTTCCTGATTTGTAACTTCATTAGTCTGATGGAAGTCTCCCACAATCCTCCGAAGTGTGGTGACCTTGGAGGTGTATTGTGCCATTCAATCTTATGATCTGTCACTAGATGAGAGATGGCTTGCTTAGTTTTCTGTTCCTCAAACAATTGTTGTAATTCTACAATTTCTGATTTAGCTCCTATAAAATTGCTGCTATTGTCTGAATATACTTGTTGAGGAATTCCTCTTCGACTTTTAAAACGCTTGAATGTTTGAATGAAAGCTTCACTAGTAAGTTCATGACAAAGTTCAATATGCACTGCCTTCGTTGTCATGCAGACAAATAGACAAACATAAGCTTTCACTCTAACAGGTTTTCTGGTAGCTCCCTGTTTGATGTAGACAGGTCCAGCAAAATCTATTTTTGTCCGTGTAAATGTTGGTGCTGGAGTAGTTCTACAGCTTGGTAGGGGTCCCATTTGCTGGGTCAATGGTCTACAGTAGGCAGTCTGACATTTCACACATTGTCTGCTGAGTCGCTTTAACTCGTTCCTTAGTCCAGGAATTATATAAGTCTGACTGATCGTGGCCATCAACACAGATATTCCGGCGTGCTTGTGGAAAGCATGAAGGTGTTTGACTAGGAGTTTAGTGATCGGCGAATTTAAAGTCAAGAAAATTCTAGTTTGTAGTTGTTTTGGTTCCTCAACTTGTCGAACTCTTCCCCTAGCTACCAGAAGTCCTTGCTCATTCAATCCCACTTCATATCTATTGAGCAGATGTCCTTTAGACAAAACTTCCTTCTTTTGTGCTGCTCGAAGTTCTGTCTGACATCCTTGCTGTTGTGCCAGCTTCAGTAATATGATGTCTGCTTCTTCCAGTTCTTTACTGCTTAGAGTGGTCATCAAAACTCTATCTTCCTTCTTCCCTCTGGCATTCTGAATAAATCTCATGACCCAGGCAATAACTCTCTGAGTTGTATGATAGGTTGAGAACTTGCTGAGCGATTCTTGGAACTTTAAATTGGTTGCTTCAACGACCAAACGTACTCGAACTTCAGGAAGTTGCGTCATTTTTGACAATGGTTCTATCTTCCAAGCTTCTGCTTTACTTGTGAGCCATGCCGGTCGTGCCACCATAAATCTGAATTGACCAATTTGTTTGCTGAAATTCCTCTACTGATAAGATCAGCAGGGTTGTCCTTTGATGACACATGATTGCAGTTTTGAACATCCACTTCGGCTTGGATAATTTGAACTCTATTTCCGACGTATGTCTTCAATCCTGACGGGTGTTTCTTCGTCCATGCCAACACTATTTCAGAATCAGACCAAGCGTAAACGTACTGTTTGTCAATGTCCATGATCTCTCGGATGTAGGCTAGTTGTTTTGCAAGTAGAGTAAGAGCTTCCAGTTCTAATCTTGGAATGGTGTTTGCTCGAACAGGTACTACTCTTCCTTGTGAATAAAGAAGGTTGATTGCTACACTTTGGCTGCAATAGATATGGTTTCTTGGCTGAAGCTGTGTGCTACTGGATCAAAGAGGTAAGAGAAAGTGTTTTTGCACACATCAGTCTTACATTCAGGAAGAATTTGTTGATATTTATTTAGGGTGTAGTTTATTTTGAACTGAGCAGTCTTGTTCAGGACTGTCCATCAAGAATAGGAATTGTATCGGAACCTCAAGTTAAATAAGATTGTATTTTATTGATAGAGTATATTATAGTAGATGATAGTATAGAATGATAAATCAGAACAGAAAGAGTTACACAAAAGTAAGAACAAAATGGTAACTAAGAAAAATGATACAATGCATTAATCTATATACTGAGTCAAAACAACGACATCGACGATCTCTGTTATAGTAAGACCTGAGGCAATTGTGTGCAAGTTCAATCTCGTAGTAGAGTAGGGTTAGAGCCAAAACAAGTCTGTTATAAATTTTGTGAACAGAGCAGCCTTTTATAGGTTTTTGTGTATGAAAACAGGCACATCACAAATAAATGATAGAATATTTGAGTGTATTTAATTTGGTACTCCAAGGTGTCTTTACTTTTGACGTGATGGTAGGCTGCATTGTTGACAGAACAGTTTGTGATCTTACTCAAGTGCAACTTGTCTATAGCATAATAGAAGTATATGTCAGATGGCTTCCTGCAGTCTCACCTGTTAAATAATGGAATATCTATTTTTAAGTATTTGCTATAGATAATGTGGTTGAAATTCCTGTCGAAATCGCTACTGTAGGAGCTTGTCTTCGGAGCGCGAGAGCCCAAGTGTCTAGCTACCATTTAGACTGTCAACAATTTTGTATTTTTTGCTCTCTAATTATACGATAAGAAAAAATAACGATTACAATAAAACCGAGGAAATGACGATGACGATACTTTACCAAACAATAATGTAAGCTATTGAAACACAAACAATACACTAGGACACAAACATACCGCCGGCCAAGACAAAGTCTTTCAATAAGAATGTTAGTTTGCTTGAAGCAGCAATGCAACTTTAACAGCTGGCCTCTTGTAGATGCCTGTGGCCATCTTGACAGTGACAACCCGAACAGTACCATCTGTGCCAGGATGTACTCCAATGATCCTTCCCATTGGCCACTTAGCAGGAAGATAGTTCTCGTCTCGCAGAACAACTATGTCATTTATCTGCAGATTCCTAGTTGGAGATTGCCATTTAGAAAACTTCCGTAAACAGGTGAGATATTCAGAGGACCATCTCTTCCAAAAATGTTGCACAACACTCTGTATCAGAACCCAACGGCGAAGCATGGACACTGGTGGGGATGGTGACGAGTCAGGCAAGGCCTCCAGTGGCCATCAAATCAAGTAATGGCCTGGGGTGAGTACTTCGAGGCCCTCTCCTTCACAAGGTAAGGAAGCTAGAGGTCGTGAATTCAAACAAGCCTCGATCTGTGTCAAAACTGTGGTTAGCTCTTCGAATGTGAATTTGACGTTGCCCATAACTTTCCTTAGGTGAGTCTTGACACTTTTACCTGCTGACTCCCAGAGGCCTCCGAAATGCGGGGCCCTTTCTGGGATGAAGTTCCATCGGATACCTTGTGATGTACAAAATTCAGGGATCTTTCCAGAGGATTTCTGCCTTTCAAGAAATTCAACCAATTCTTTCAGTTCACGAGATGCACCCACAAAATTAGTGCCATGATCGCTCCAAATGGAGTGAGGCTTGCCTCGTCATGAAATAAATCTTCTAAGACAGGCTATGAACGCGGATGACGAGAGATCTGATACAACCTCCAAGTGCACAGCTTTGACAGACATGGCCACAAAAAGACAAACATAAGCCTTGACAACCACAGGTTTGCGAACCCTACCTAGCTTGATGTAGACAGGGCCAGCGTAGTTTATCCCCACGTTCTCAAAGATGATTCCTGGAGTAATGCGCTGTGGAGGTAGTTGACCCATGGGTGGAGGCTGAGGCCTGGCAGACGTCCGTCTGCATTGAACACATGCACGAATGATTGATCAGACCGCAGAGCGTTGGCCAACAATGTGGAAACGTCGTCCCAGCGAGGCATTGACTAGAGTTTGACCAGCATGGAGCAGTCGAAGATGCTCATTTCGAATGATAAGTTTGGTCAAACATTGCTTGCCACAGAGGATGAGAGGGTGTTGTTGAGCATATGGAAATTGGAAATTGTGCAATCGCCCTCCAACACGTAAGAGTTTACCATCATCGAGGAATCGGCGCAGAGCGCGTAAACAACTGCTCTTGGGGAGTTCCTTTCTGTTTTCCAAGCACTGAATCTCGTCGTGAAAGCTTTGAGACTGAGCTAAACTAATCCAAACAAGCTTCGCTGTATTCAACTCATCAGAAGAAAGAGAGCCAGACTTGGGATCTATTCCCTGATGTCGTGAACGACAGTTGTGTACAAATCGACGCATCCAGGCAGTAACTCTTGTCAAGCATTCAAATCGAGAGAAATGGTCAAAGGGGATAAGGGTATTGATCAGCACGGTGGCGACATGCACTACAATCTCATCTGCCTCTACTTCATGGCTGTTTGGCTGCAGGGATGACGACTGAGGCCATTGACATACTCCTAGCCGAAGCCAGGGTGGACCGTCCCACCAAAGTTCATGAGATAGTAGCTCAGAAGGAAATATGCCCCTGGAAGCACAATCAGCGGGGTTAAGTATGCCTTCCACATGATTCCAGCGACTTGGTGGCACAGCCTCAGTGATGTTTGTGATCCGGTTTGCAACATAAGTCTTAAAATGACGTGGGTTCCCGGCGATCCAATTCAATACGATTGTGCTATCTGTCCATGCGAATATATCAGTAGTAGAGATACTAAACAAACTCTGGCAATGTTGCAGTAGTTGAGAGAGAAGATGAGCTCCACACAACTCCAAACGAGGAATAGATAGCCTCTTCAACATATACAACTCCGGCATAAGCCGACTCGAATGCAAAAGCCATGCAACTGCCAGAAAACAATGTTGACATCCTTGGGGAAATAACATCGAGGGATACATTTGCCAGTGATTAGAATGAGTTCAAACCTCCATTTCCGCCACTTCTGCTGAATATCTTCAGGCACAGGTTCGTCCCACTGAATCCTCTCCTCCCACACACGTTGTAATAGAACTTTGGCCATGATGATAACTGGGGAGAACCAACCAAGAGCATCAAAAGTCTTGGCAATGTCCGATGTGAGCAAACGTTTTGTCATAACTTCCGCAGCTGGAAAATCTGCCACGGTCAAGCGAAAGTGATCAAGAGTTGAATTCCATCCAATTCCCAAGGTTTTGGCGTACTCGTCAGGGCCTGATATCGGGTGAACTGACTTCTGCTCACGTAGCTGAGGATCAATATGTTTCAAAACTTCCTCCTCATTTGAATTCCATTTACGAAGGAGAAATCCTCCCTTAGCGAATAGAGCTTGAAGCTGGTGATGCAATTCAATGGCTTGTTCAATTGAGTCTGCGCCTGTAAGTCCATCATCGACATAAAATGATTCTTCCACTGCCTTAGCAGCCAGAGGGAATTCAAGTACATGGTCTAGAGCGTTTTGTTTCACACACATATTGGCAATAAATGAGGAAGCTGAAACTCCAAAGGTCAAACGAGTCATCCTATAATCCTTGAGTGGTCCACTAGGTGAGCTTCTCCAAATGAAACGATGAAGATTACGATCTGACTCAGTTAATGTAATCGCTCGGTACATGCGACTAACGTCTGCAGTCAGAGCTACTCTATGGAGCCTGAAGCGCAGGAGAACATCAGTCAGCGACAAGTGTACAGTGGGACCAACTAAAAGCAAATCATTTCAAAGAGATACCACTAGATGTCTTGTTCGACGCATCAAAAACTGCACGAATCTGGGTTGTCGTACTGGATGCCTTCGTTACCACGTGCATGGGCAAGTAGTATACTGAATGGGGTGACTTGTGTAGATCATTCTCAGGTACCACCTCTGCATGACCAGAGTCGAAATACTCATCAATGACTGCCTTGAATTCTGAAAAGTGGCCCTTCATATGCAGAGAGCGCTCAAAGCTGATAAATCGTCTAACGGCTTGCGATCGAGATTCTTTGAGAGGTTTGACTTCAGATTTCTTGAGTAGTGGAACCTCGAATCTTCCATCCTCTAATCGAATGTGATAACTTTTAAAGTGATCCATAACCGCCTTCTCTTCCAATGTGTAACCTGATTCAGCAAACGATTTCTCCTCAATCTCCCAGAACCGACGTAGAAGATCATCACCTGTCAGTACAGTGACATGATGAGAAGAAATAGTGGGAGTACAAGGACTTGTGCATCCAGACAACATCCAACCAAAGTGAGTCTCGAAAGCAGTGGGAGATCCTACAGGTCCCGTGCGTTGCCCTTCGAGCATTACTTCTGAGAAGACTTCGATACCCAATAGCAGATCTATTCTTCCAGGTTTTCCGAATCCTGGATCAGCAAGATGAAGATCCATAAGATGATTCCAGTTCTGATCAAAAGCGACGTGATGTAGAGGTAAGTCACAAGTAACTCGAGAGACAATAATGGCAGAAGTAGAAAACTTCTTGTCTGGATTACATTCAGAGAATACACGAAAAGTGGTAATAGGATGCACAGAATTGCGCGTAAATCCAATTACTCCTGATATCTTAGTATTCTGGTTGTACCGCGGAAGATGAAGATTCTGGGCAAGACACTCGGAGATGAAGGATGCTGATGAGCCAGAATCAAGTAGTGCTCTGGCCTTCATGGAGGAACCATCAGGGCCTTCGACTTGCACACTACAAGTCATCAGCAACAAATTAGACTTAATTTCTGTAGCAGCGTGTGAAGATGTGATGGGTGCAGCAGGGATTGGCGCAGCAGTAATGGGCGCAGCAGTAACAGGCGTGGCAGTGGCTGGCGCAGCAGTGAGTTGACCGGGAATACTTGCAACACTGGATTGGGTCTTCCCTTCAAGGTGGAGGAGAGTGTGGTGAAGTCTCTGACAAACTCGACAACGATGCAATGATTTGCAGTTCCAAACAATGTGTCCTGGTTTCAAGCAATTGATGCATAGTCTGTTGGATTTCAATGCTGATCTCTTGTCATCATGATGAAAAGACTTGAATTTGGGACAGGCATACAGAGGATGCCTTTCTGACTTGCACACCACACACATACTCGATGAATCTGCACTAGCTGCAAAGGATGCCACGGCCTTCGGGTTAAAGAAACTCTTCTTGTAGGGCTCAAATTTGAATGATCTTTTACTAGAGTCTGGCATTGAGACTTCAGATGCCTGTGCTCTGAGATTGATGAATTCCAACAGTTCTTTGTAGTGAGGTACGTCATGAGATGATTGACTATGGCGTTGCCATTCGAACATGGTGTTGACATCCAGCTTAAGTTCCAACAACGAGGTAACGAATGAACCAGATGGTTCATGGCCTAGAGCTTTAAGTGCACGTAAATTTTGCTGGGCCACATCATGTAAGCGACGTAATTCCCTTCCTGTTCCATCTTTCAAGTTGGGAACTTCCAAGATTTTCTGTACATGAGCCTGATGTATCAGTCGAGGACGATCATAGCGTGATTTCAAACAGGTAAGAGCTTCGTTATAGTGGTCACCAGATCTAGACAATCCTTCTATCGATGTCTTAGCACTCCCATCCTTGAGGGCATGGCGTAGATAGGCAAGCTTCTCAGTGTCCGTAAGGTTAGTTCGAGAATGCACGGATACATCAAATTGTTCCCAAAAGGTCTTCCAATTGAGTATGTTCCCATCAAATGTGGGTACATCAAGTTTAGGAAGCCTGACTCCACTCGGATCCGGCATGCTAGAAATGCTAGGAGGGTCGTGTGCTCGCAATAATTTCTTGATGGCCAGAGATAGATCAAATATATTCCTTTCAATGTGATTGAGAAGAAGACCAAGCTCACTATCATCCTCCACTTCAAAGGTAAGTAGACTTCGATGTATATCGGTAGATTCCGCTTTAATTTCTGTAAGCTGTTCAGTGTATTGCTGTAGTAGACAGATGCCATCCTCGCCTGTAGGAAGTGCAGAGGTTCCATCTTGCACAGCCTTCAATCCTCTTTCAAGATTTTTTAGACGCTTCAGAGCCTTCTTGGGTTCACTGGAGTTTCAGGACAAACAAATGGTTGAAAGATTTTCCAAACGAGAGGTGAGCGCAGCCATGAAATCATCATGTTCATCGAGAATAGCTTGTTGTGCCTCCAGCTCTGCTTCGTCATCGATCAGGTCAATGACAGCGTAGTGATGAACTTTGAACTCTGCAACCAAGGATTCCAGACGTGTGGTAAGGCGTCGAGGTTCTTCCGAGCTTAGGTCGGTAAAATATTCTAAAACATCCAAGCGGTTACTAATACAAGTAAGAGAGGCCTTTACGATTCCTCGCTTTTTCTTGCGACTCGAGAGAGCACGTACAGGGTCTTCAGTCATGGCCGATACAGTTATGTGAAGGCAGGGAACACGTGGTCGCCGAAAAGCTAATAAACTGCTAACGCAAATGCTCCGGAAGATAACTAACAGTGAATCGCCGGTTCTATACAGGGTATCCGGCTCGAAGGACCATCTATGTAGGAGCTTGTCTTCGGAGTGCGAGAGCCCAAGTGTCTAGCTACCATTTAGACTGTCAACAATTTTGTATTTTTTGCTCTCTAATTATACGATAAGAAAAAATGAACGATTACAATAAAACTGAGGAAATGACGATGACGATACTTTACCAAACAAGAATGTAAGCTATTGAAACACAAACAATACACTAGGACACAAACAGCTACCTTTCAGAATGATCAATTCCGTTCTCTCATCAGCGTCATTGACCATCTAGTAACTACTACAGTCACTACACCCATCAGCACTGAGTCATTCTTGCTGTCATCAAACTCCTCGTCACTACCACCAGAGTTACTGCCATCCTGGTCACTGCCATCCTTGTTACAGCCATGCTGTACCAGGTCAAGAATATTATTCTTCATCACTAGGATGCTGAAGTTCCCGTGTTCCACTAGCCAACATAGCGTTCTACTTGTCTTATCATGAGCAGTTATAGCAAAAGTAATATTGGTTTCTAAAATTATTCTGTGTACCTTTATTATATTATTATGATATATGTTTTCAATATATTATACTTTACCAGAAAGAAGTCTTATTGTTGTGACAAAATTTACTCAACAATTTTTTATGGCAGTCTGTACATTTATAAGCCTAAAATATACTTAAAACAATATAAATCGTCTGCAATTGTGATTGGTGGCTCCGAAGACAAGCTCCTACATAGATGGTCCTTCGAGCCGGATACCCTCCACAAAGCTGTAGGGCGTGGTGGACACGAAGATACATTATTGACACATTTTTGCATCCTCTGCGGTTATCAATTTTTCTTAATTGACGCGTTTTCGCATCTTCTGCGATTAATCAGTTAAGTGAGAAAGATTCTATCTTATATAATTGTATTGATTTTCGTATAAAATCTAGAATTTAACACACTGAGGTATTACATTGCATCTCATACTTTGTGAAGTAATATTGGATTGGGAATTGGGTGGATTGCACTGCACAATATGAATGAGTTGTTATGATTAGATCGTACACATTATCTGGAAACTACTGTAGAATACACTTATAAGGTTTCATAACAATTGAGCTCTAGTATGAATTTTTATATAAGTTTCAAGTTTAAGCCTTAGTATTAATTAGGTTTCACATTATGAAGACATATACTTGACGAGCGAGCGAAGCGAGTAAGACTATCAGGACAATTGAAAATCGGGGATATTTGTTTGTGCATATGTGTGGACTATTGTATGTCATTTTGTACTTTGACCCTAGTATAGAATCACAAGATTAGTTTTGTCTAAGGCTCTAATAAATAATTTAGGCCGTAAAGACTGAGTTCCAGCAATTCTTAATTAAGCAGCTGTTCAGTTTTTATGTACTTTACCCTAAAGAAGGTAACTTAACAGCTACCCAGTAGAGGGAGGTGCTGGTATCTTAGAGGTTTGGGATAAGGGAAGTTTTACTGTATATATATATTGTTATATGTGCTTTAGGAAGCCTTGCTTACACTGAAACAAACTTTGACGGTGGAAATCCAGTATTTTTTAGCAATGTTTTATGTCAGGGATCAGAAACATCTTTGTTGAATTGTAAAAAAGTCACCATAAGAACTGGAGAATGCCGGGATTATAAAGCTGCTGCAGTTAGCTGCCAATGTAAGCTGTAATTGTGGCTACACTAAGTTTTTTGTATTATTAATGGTGGGAAATAATTATAGATATTTGATTGTTTTTGGATCAGCTTCTTAATTTTAGGTGATTCAATGAATGGTGTACAATTATTAAGCGGAAATTTGAATGCAACATTGTTGAATAACCTCATATAATGTAATCATTCTATATGAATCAAAGATGCAGAAGCAATTAAAAAATCAATCAGCCTCATATTATTCATTTTTAGCACCATGTATGAATGGTAACATTCAAACAAGAGGAATTGGGAGAAGTTTGAATGAAAGAATTGGTCGTGTTGAAGTTTGTGTAAACTCTTCATGGGGAAACATTTGCAGTCAATCTTGGAGCTCTACAGAGGCCTCTGTTATATGTAAACAGCTTGGCCTTTCACGTTATGGTATGCGTAGTATTAAGTTTATAATTATACAAGAAGTCAGTATGACACTAAGAGTGAAATGAAGTTTTGTGATGTGATATGATCCATTTTATGTGGTATTGACTTCATTTGTAAATAATAAAATTATGTATACATATGCATGTATGTAAATCATTTATTGGGTGAGTGAAGTGAAACTCTCACTAACAAGTCTCAATTGAGATTTTGGTATATATATATGGCAAATTTCAAAGAAGTCAATGCTTGCCCACCCCTGGAGACTACTTAAAAAAATGTAAACATTAATGCAGGCACATTAAATTTGGGAGATAAGACTTTGAAATAATGCCAGGAAAAGAACAAATGACAAAGAACTATGGAGACAGAATGGGAGAGATGTTAACAGCTAGTCTTACTAAATAGCCGAGTTCATTAATGTTTTTAGCGGCGGTGGTAAGTTAACTTTGTTAATGTGCTGTTCGTAATAGCTATACTCCTCACGAAACAGATTTGTTCTTATTTGAAAATCCAACGTCCAATAGTCAGGTCACTAAGAGAATACAATATCTACTAGAGCCCTGCTCCAATACAGCATTTTGAACGGAGTGTACTTTGGAAAGGTGACTAACTTAAACAAAAACCATTAGTTTATCGATTCTTACCCATATTATTCTTGGAAATTTGATTGCTTATCCCTTGAAAATCCTTTGTCCAATAGTCAAGTCACGAACAGAGTACAATGCAGGTCTTGTGCTTGTACATCCAGTGGGCAAATATGTATAAAAGTGTTGTGTGTTGCTAAAGAATAGCAATAAACTAAACAAAAATATTTAACAAAAAATATTAGCAGCTAGCATTCAAAATTTAAATTTCAGTCAGACCAGCTCACTCTCCATTTGTGCTGAAGCATGCACTAGTACGTAAATCATTTAATTTTGTTTCGTGTAAATTAGAATCTAAATGAGCTCTGAGGCATGATAATTGTTTTTAAACAATGCACCAGGTATAACACTTTTTGTGAATACTAAAGCACGTATGCGTACATACAAACATACATACAAACAAACAAACAAACAAACAAACAAACAAGCAAACACATGCACATACATACATACATATATATCAAGATAAATATTTCATTCATTATAGGTGCCTTTTCCTTTAATCAACTCTCTGACAATATTTGGCCTACTCTTCTTCAGGATGTAAGCTGCACTGGGAATGAATCTTCCATCTGGGATTGCCAGTATAATTGGTTAGAAAATGATAAGGAATGTAATGAACATGCATCTGTAATATGTCAAAGTAAGTGTTACTTCTACTTGATGTAGCCTAGTAATGAGATTGTGCTTTAATTAGATTCTACTGTAGAGGTTTCTAGCTGCCACCATGGATCTGTTAGGTTGGCAAATGGAAACACTGGTAACGCAGGAACTGTGGAACTTTGTTATAACCAAGTTTGGGGCATTATTTGTGGTGACCTTTGGGATACCAACGATGCCAATGTTGTTTGTGGTCAACTCGGCTTCCAAAAAATAGGTAGGAGAAATTGTCTTAACCTCCTTTGATAGCTTTTTATTGGTTATTTTAACATAATCACTACCCAATTACTATTATAATTAATTATATATTATATAAATATATAAACATATAATATAATATTGTATTTGGCAGGAGCAAAGGTTTTGAGTGGAATATATATTTCTAGTAACTCTGGACCACCAGTGCTGATTACTAATGTGCAGTGCAATGGACGTGAAGACTCCGTTTTAGAATGTCAATGGTCACCTACTGATTTCAATGGATTTATGCAGCTTGAAGCAGCAGGCTTGAGTTGTGAAGGTATTGTTATAATGTGCTAGTGTTGTTTCTTTGTGTAAAATGGAAATAAGTTACATGTGTCATCAACAAAAATAATATGGATAATTTTGACATAATTGCTTAATTAAATCAAAGCAATGTGGCCAAATTTAATTTCTTCTTTAAGTTTCATCATAGAACAAATGTGATAACATATTCTGGGGAAAAAAAAACGATTGAGACAAATTCAAAACTACTGCCAATCTGCAATTTGTTACTACCATTCACACTAAATTATAGGCAAATTTTAATGTCTATTGGTACTTTTTACACATATTGTCCCAACATATTTAACGTAGACTCAAGCTTTATGAATAGTCTAGTAAGAAACAATGTTTAAATTGAGTTGATTTTGCTTTAGTTGTGACAAATTTCTCATTGTCTCATTTATTTGTGTCATAGTGACAGCTATCTATCTACTGTTGTGTGTTTTTTTGCATTTCAATTTTTACAAATACCCCTATCACTGATACTCGCACATGATAATGTCATTGCAGTTGTTGGTTCCCTTTTCAAGTTTTATCACCTAAACTTTCAGCTATAACGTGTGGTTTTCTGATTATTATAAATTTATTGCTATGAAAACATTGAATTTGATATACTGTTAGTTAAACTTAAAATATTAGCTGGAATATTTATTACATATTGACTAAAAACTTGATCTTGTAATACAGTGTTATGTGAGGATGGAAGTGTTCGTATTACTGGGACATCCTCACAGCTCTATGGTGCTCTGGAAGTATGTGTCAACTCAACATGGGTGGCTGTGTGTAGCACACAATGGGACAATATAGATGCAGCTGTGGTGTGCAGACAACTTGGCCATTCTCCATATGGTAACTGTTTTTAGTGGCAGTCTTGTATATAGTTTTTAAAAGTATTATAACTAGGTTCACTGGCAAGCGATGATTTTCAGACTACTGCTCAGTTAGAAACACGCTTGGGCAGCATAATGTGTCAAGGAAGTGAGAAGGAGATAATGCATTGTGATGTTCAGCACATTTCACCAGAGGAAGGACGGCTTTGTCAGAAAGCTGGAATTATATGCCAAGGTAATATTGAAGCTGTACATAAGATATCATTCTTTATAAGATATTGAATACTTCTTTAACGTTTAGATTCGATTGATTTTGCTGACTGTGAGAGTGGTGACGTCAGACTAGCTGGTTCATCTGTTAATAATGAAGGAAGGATTGAAATATGCATCAATAATGCATGGGGAACAATATGTGGTGAAGGCTGGGATGTTACAAATGCAAATATAGTGTGTGCTCAGTTAGGCTTCCAACCATTGGGTAAGATATAACTTTTATATATTTAGTATTATGTAATCTAATGAATTGATTTTGTTGTTTTGAATTGGCTCAATCTATTACATTATACTTACTAGAACAGTTGATGTGAATTGATTGCTATGAGACATCATTATAATAATACTCTATTTTTATGGATATGCTAATTATTCTTGATTAGGTTCAACTCCTTACTATGACAGTAGTTTTGGAAAGGGAAAAAAAAATATATTGTTTGGAACTTTTGGATGCTCTGGTCAAGAAACATCTTTAATTGAATGTGATAGGATAGATCATAGTTTAAGAAACTGCAGTGAAGCAGTAGCAGGAGTTCATTGTGAAGGTATACTGCAATTTTGATTTCCAGTACTTTTGTCATTGTATCTCATGTCTGTCTAGAGTTTTGTTCGAATGGTGAAGTTCAAATTGCAGGAGGACCCAATAATTTAATAGGTCGTGTTGAAGTCTGTGTTAATAGAACTTGGGGTACAATCTGTGGAGAATACTGGAATGATGTGAATGCAATGGTGGTCTGTCGACAAATGGGGCACTCCCCTTATGGTTAGTATAATATTACTTACATTAGCAATACCCCATCACACAGTGGTGCTTGACGTTTTGCAAAGTAAGAAAGTAGTAGCAAAGTTATTTATTGCCACTTGGCTAAGTTACATCAGTTTTTCCTCTCCTGCTCTCTTTGTTCCTTGACTATCTCAGTTATTCTTATCTTCCTACTTTCCTATCTTCAGCTCTTTCTTTTTGAGTCATGGTGTCTGTTCTCCTTTTTTTGTCTATCTCTCCTGCTTCTAAGTCTCTCCATCCTTCTATCATGACCATGGACTTAAACTTTGCAAAACATTGGCCTTTTCTGTCGTACTTTTGCCTTCCTTTTTAAACCTGTGCAACCTTTCCTCGCTGATTCCACACACTTAATGGTCACTTTTTTTGCCTTCTCCTTCATACTTTGCATTTTCTTTTTTAAACCAATGCTTCCTTCGGCCTCTAGCTGATTTCGCCTGCTTTTTAGTTGCAAATAGCCTTCTACTGAACATGACAAAACTTTACCCATTCAATTAAATGAAGATGATTTACCAAACCGTTTAAGTTCAAGAATTATTCATGAATACATACCACTGTCATCATCATTGCTGACACATAGGCATATTATTATTATATAGTTATTTATAAATCCATGTTTATTTTTATTCCAGGAGCTATAGCTGGAATGGGTGGATTTGCTCAACCTAATTGTCCAGCTCATATTACAGATGTTATATGCAATGGCTTTGAAAAATCTTGGGTTGACTGTCAACACAGTGTTAACATCTCTTCTTGCTCTTCCATTGATCTCGCTGGAGTAATTTGTCAAGGTATTTATATGAGAAGCTGAGTGTAATGTGAATAATATATAGATTGATGTCATATGGTTTTTTCTTTTTAAAACCATACAAAGCATAAGTAATAATTTTATATTCTATTCTATGCTAGCTATAAGCTGTATTTTTCTGGGCCAATTTTAAGACATTTAGACTTGGACTTCGATAAAATATTATAGTTAGAGTAATAGCTTTTGATGAAGCTTCATCAGTGATATTATAGAGCAAAAATGTTTAACGTATGGACTTAAATATATGGGAAAACAGCATTTTTGCTGTTAGATAAAACTTTTCAATGTTATTAAATATTGTTTTTTGTGTCATAGATATAGCTGTTGAATTTTCTAATTGCACTCATGGATCCATTAGACTTGCCGGAGCTTTGAAATCTGTTAGTGGCACAGTCGAAGTGTGCACTCATGGAGTTTGGGGAGCAGTCTGTGATGATGGCTGGGATTATAGAGATGCCAATGTGGCTTGTGGGCAGTTGGGATATCTATCATTTGGTAAAGTATTCGTGTGTGTTATTTGTTGTAGTTTTTTTTAGTGTTGCTACTAGCTAATCAGAAACCTTGTATTAATTATTAGCTACTTTATCTTTCTCTTCCAAATGCATCGGTGTTTTGTTCTTATTAAAGCAGTACTGAAATAAATATTTATATATTCCTTTCAGGAGCTATACCACGATTTGCGAGTAGTCAAATTCTCAGCCCTTTGCAATAGCAGATTTGTCATGTATTGGAACAGAAAGAACGTTATTATCGTGTAGCAGAGACACATTTGCAGTTACTCAGTGTGGAGAATATGAACAAGCTGGAGTCAGATGCTTAGGTAAAATGCCATATTATTTGATCATCATACAAGTTAGTAGTACATAAATGGCTACAGGTTTCTTCCCAGTTAGACTCAGTCAGAGAGTAGGTAATCTATTAGGAGGTGATTGGATCACTATCACGGGGCTAACTGTCAGTGAAAATGATCAGATAATATGCAAATTCGGAGAAAATGCAGTGCAAGGAGCATTCGTAGATAAAGACAGTGTGGTATGCGTCAGTCCACCATCATCAATTGAGGCTACAGTAGAATTTATAATACATGTAGTTAAAGAGCATGGAAACATTTCTGGCGGTGCTCGATATCAGTACAGTAAGTTATAAAATATTGTAGTCATCGCTTAATTATTATATAAATAATTTGTTCAATCAGTATCGCCACAAAAAGCTTCAGATGTCATAGAAATGCAAACACCTTCCAGTTCGATTTGGGTTGTGGGAGAAAAAACTACTTTCTTTTGGAATCCTTCATTGTTTATTATTAATAAAGCAATGAATAGAAGTGAATTACGTGTAGACATATCATTATGGATTTACAATGAAATGACTGATAGATTTGAAGAAAAGCTACAACTTGCAACAGATTTACCCAACACAGGCTCAGCTTCAGTATTACTGCCAGAGTCATTACACACTGCATTGCCTAAGTCTGACAAGTCTTTGTTTATTTCTTATCCCCAAATCAGAGTAAATACATCCACTTCAGGAATTGCTAACCATTTCCAAATATGGAGCAAAATAGCTAAGTATGGTAGACTAATTACTATAGCAGCTATTAAACGTGCAGTCACAATTAGACTTTTGTGTGAGGCATTTGCACAGACTCAGTCAGTTCCAAGAAGAAGTATTCCTCCATGTCCATGCACCGAATTAGACGCTAGTAATGACGATCGATTCGAAGTTGAAGGCACTCCGGATACAATCAGGCAGTTTTTCCATAAAAATTCTAAGATTTGTTTTCGACAAGCTAGTGTCAGGTTCGTTCAAAAACATTCATTGTGATTTGGATAATATGTTTTTATTTCATTCCACAGGGATTTTGGACCAGGACAGCAATGTTGCTATGGTGATGACGGAAATATAATCACTGGGTCTAATGGAGGAACTGCAGATTTAATAGCTCCCACTAACTGGAAAACAATACCCACACATTTCTTGGTGGACGTTGTGCCTTGGTTTTTGTGTTGTTCTTTTCTTGCTGAACCATTACGAGCTTGTCATCGATACATTAGAGTCAGACCTGTAGACGATTGTTCAGAGTGGCCAGAAAGACTTCCACCAGGTACGGAAAATTACAACATTGTTAATTAAATTGTACAATGTTTACATAACTCCTGAATAGACTTTTTCAGAGTATTCAGACATGTCAATTTACACACACATAATTATACATATAATATACATATATATTATTATAGTACTTATTACATGAGTCAGAGTGTGATATTGCAAAATATTTCAGAGGCAGGCTAATTTATTTTCATGAGCCAGAGGTGAGTAAAAATAAAGCCTGAGAGTGAAATATCTAGCCATATCACTCTGAAAAGTGTAATAACTTGTTTATTCCAGATATCTTCATTGAAGTAATATGCACTTGGGTAGGTAGCTCTAGGTGTATAGTTGGAGGTAAATCTTTCTAGGGAATCCCCACACCCTTAGCTGATATTAGCAGCTGCTCTAACCTGGTTGGGTAGGTTTCACTAGAGAAAGATAGCTGTAAAAACCCAGAAAACTGGTAAACCATGGAGGCCCAGTTGTTATACAGCCATGTGATAACATGAGTTATCTCTCACACTTATTGTGAAGTGTGAAATAAATATACATATATAACAAGTCAAAGTGTGATATGGAAAAATATATTTCAAGAGCTGGCTAATTTATTTTCAAGAGCCAGAGGTGTGTAGAATACAGCCTGTGAGAGAATTATCTAGCCATAATCATTCTGAAGAATGTAATAAGTGGTTTATTCTACCCTAGATATTTTCACTGCCTTAGTTTGTACTAGGACTGGTAACTATTTGGTACACAATTGGCTGTAGGGGTTCCCCACATGCTCAGCTGACACTTTAGCAGCTGCTTTAACCTGGTTAGATAGGCTACACCATTGAAAGTTAGCTGTAAAATTCAGGAAAACTTGTAAGCTAAGCCAGTTGCTGTAACTACTATGGTAATGAGCTTGTTCAATTCAGCTGAAATAACACCATGAAGTATCCTGAGGTTTTTAACAGGTATAGTACCTAAAAATAATACTGTGAGGATATCTAGGGTGGAATAAATATCTACACTAGATATCTTCACAATGTTATTTTTAGTTACTAGATCTGTGTGAAATAACTCACATTATTTCATGGTGTTATTTCAGGCTGTTTTGTGCAAGCTTAATACTCTAGTAGTTACCTAGCTTATTTGTTTCATACTTTGAATGTCTATGGATAGTGTAGATAGTCTTTATCTATAGATAAAGTTAACAAATTCAAGAATGCTTACAAAGGAGTGCCTCATTCTTTGTAAATTGGCCATATTTAATGTAATGTTTATGCTTAAAAGGAATTTTTCACACATACTTTGTAAGCTTTATCATTCAAATTAACGATCTATGATAATATGTTTATATTAATGAATCACACATGTAACTTTGTCATATTTGTCTTCTTTGATTAAAGCACGCATGTTTGGAGATCCACACATAGTCACTCTGGATGGATACCAGTACACATTCAATGGAAAAGGAGAGTTTGTTTTAGTGGAAGCTTCTGATCAATCTTTTATTCTTCAAGGGCGTATGACAGAGCCAGTTACATCTGCTAATACCATGTCAGGAGGGACATCATTCATGGCTCTGGCAATGAAGCTTTATGGAAACCCAACAATTCAATTGGAAGTTATAAACAATACTCTAGCTGTACTTGTTGATGGAGACGTACTGGATTTTGCAGGCCAAAGTGAACAGAGAATAGACAATGTTACTATCGTAGACAAGGGGAATGATACAATCGCAGTCAGAATGACACCTGGTATATCAATTCAAGCATCAAAAACCAATGGCATACTAACAAACATAGTCATCACCTTACCAGAATCTTTCAATACAAAAGGATTACTTGGTCAATATAATGGAGATTCAACTGACGATTTGTTATCCAAAAATGGCACCTTACTTCCCACAAATTCTACAGAAGATAAAATATTTCATGAGTTTGGATTGAGTTGTAAGTCCAGATTGTAAAATTTGTTTCTTTAGTTTGACTAGTTAAATTTAAGCCAGATCAAATTTTTAAATCAGTTCTGACATAGTAGAATTTTTAATGTGGCTACTCAATATGTACTGCTAATTATATTGAGAATGTGGATATATATATGACTGTTAGTGTCTAAGTATTAATTTATAGTGCTTAGAAATGTTACTTGTCTTTTGTGTGTTGAAGCACACCACATTATATGACAAGGTTTTTATATATAATAATATAGGATGTCTGTCTTATAGGACACAATTTAGTAGGTATGATAAATTTTTGTGCACTTTTTGTATCAGTGTTACAATTATTTGTGATAGCGCCTGCAGGGCTTCTAGAAGTCGTAGGTCAGGGGTCGTAAATCCCAGACCTCTTCCTAAAATGCTAGTCGCTGCAAGCGCTGTCTAAGATTTTTTATCTTCCGTAATGGATACCAGCACCCACCCTTGTCAGGTTAATGGTTTATAGATTGTTCAATATAGTACCAAGTGATTGATAGACAGAAAATGACTAACTGAACAGAAAAGAGAAAAACTGAAAAACAATGTAATGAATCGGACAGACAGGAAGTACAGTCCAATGCAAACAAAACACAACGGAACAAACAAGCACCAATTGACAAGTTCTTGTAATAAGAGTGTAAAATCAGGAGTTGCCTGACCTCTGCAACTCCTGCCTTCACATGCTGTCAGGGTCGCCAACAATTTGAAATGCTGTTACTTTTTATGACAATGAAATCCAGGTTTGCACATCTACAGTGAAATTTATTCTACATATTATATTTTAACTTAATGACCAGTAATTATAAATGGAACTAGTTAATAGTGAAAACATGTGTTGTCTGTATTAGGGATTGTAGACAATCCTCGACAGAGCCTGTTTACTTATGGACTAAATGGAGATTTTGATTCCTACTTTGACCTCAACTTTGTCCCTGCCTTCGAGCCAGTGTTTACTGATCCTGAATTGGAACAACAAGCACAAAGTATCTGCGGGAATAACAAACTTTGTATTTTTGATATTGCTGCCACAGGAGATGTTAATATTGGCAGTGCAGCACCATGGAGAGTGTGGAAGTACAAGCTATGCTGAGAGAGCAATTTGTTCAAAGTAAGTGTGGATTTTTGTACTCATAGAGTGGATTTTACACCTGTATGGGGCAGCAGCACCAATTTTACTGTTTTGTTTTTAGTTTTATCTTGAAGATGAATGCAAGACGATAATTGGGATTTTGTAATTACTGTTAAAAGAACAGATGCACTTTGTATACTCTCCTTTCATGTTTAAAAAAAAATAATTTAGCTACAGAAAGTAGGAGTTGGTGATTTATTTTTGATTAGAGTAAGATTATTAAGCAAAACATTATCTTGGTATAATTTATCTTGTTATAATAATTATGTGACATGTGATGAAATGGTTCAGGTAGAAATTAGAGTGTGTGGATAGTTTTTTCTATTTCTTTATTAAATAGACCGTAAGCTATATGCTTTCATATGCTTATTGTTAATTTTTAAGTACCTTTAGTTGTTGTATATGAATACTTCAAGTTTTACAATTTAGCTATTTATTATTTATCATAATGTATGTATGTTAATAGGAGTGTGCAGTCCTCCATGTGTCCATGGTGCCTGTATTGGTAATAACACATGTCATTGCAGTGAAGGATATAATGGACTAACTTGTGATACTGAAGGTAGCTTTTAGCCTACCAAGTTTTAATTGTATTTTACACAATTCATTGCTGTATTTAGTTTATGAAAACTGTGACAGCAATATTTGTGAAAATGGAGCTACCTGCAAAGTTCTTGCTGGAGATTACATATGTGAATGCCTCCCAGCATATACAGGAGCCTTTTGTGAAAATAAAAGTAAGACTATAAAATTTGTTATGACCATATAGATATTCATTTGATTACTTATGTTCATTCAGTTGAAGGGACTTCAGCAACCGTGATTTCTCCTTCATTTTCGAAGTCTTCACTTGCTGGTGCTGTAGTTGGAGTTTTAGTAGTGATCATTTGCTCCACAATAATTGCTACAGTAATTATTGTTTTGTGCATGAAACGTAAGAAGATAAAGTCACACCAAATGGAAGCAGTGAACAAGTTGGAGAAAGAATCTGATGTAATTGAAAATGTGTACAAAGAATTACAACTATAAATGAGAAACTATAAACAATTAGTTAGATAACTGCTATTAGTGTACTGTCAGAAAATAGATGTAGTTAGTGACTTTAGTTGAACACTCTGTTACTATGTTGTTTATTTAAGCATGTTATTATTTTTGTCTCTTATGATGTATCATCCTGTTTTATTTAGATGTGTAATCTTCAAAATTTGAGGTCACATAAATGACTACCTATTATTGTAGTTTTTCTGTGTATATTTTTTACATGAGGCAAGTGTAATATAGGGGGATATTTCACAAGTAGGCTAACTTATCTTCATGAACCAGAGGCGAATGAAAATAAAGCCTGATAGTGAAATATATATTGCTATATCACCTCTCATGAGCTTCAGCGATGTAGGAAGATGTTTTAGTATTGGGAAGAGGAGGAACTCTAAGGGCATGTATTTTGTGGCTTCATGGAGTTCATGTGAGAAATCACATCTTTAGATTGGCTGTAAGTCCCATCTACCTTTACCATACCACTTATTCTATGCTAGATATCTTCACTGCAGTAGTTTGTTCAAGGGTTTAACCCAGCTGCTACAGTTGGCACATGATATTATAATGATAGCAAATTTTTCTCGTTCTAACAGCCAAAATTGTTAATTAAAACTTAACCCGACATTTCAACTTCTTGCTGAAGTCCTTTTCAGGGGTCAACTGAGGTTGAACTCTCAGTTGTGGTATATAACACAATGTAAACAGCAAGATTACTGGAGGGTACTCTTACTGTTTATTATATCCTGGAGGATAATATACACGCAACTGAAAACTCTGAACCTATGTCTCTATTAAACTTCTTGTTGTCAGGTGTCATCTGTATGTGTAGAGCTTCCTCGATCTTCAACTCATGATTCTTACTGGCTCTGTCTACAACTCTTACTTCTTCCCATTTCATGGGGTGATGCTGCTACCAGGCATGTTCAGCAATGGCTGAAACCTCATCACCTCTCTTACAAGCATCCTGATGTTTCTCACTCTCTGCTCAAGCCTTCTAGTTGTTTCACCTATGTATACTTCACCACAACTGCAGGGTATACTGTACACTATGGATGACTCGGTGGTAATGGGTATAGTATTTTTGACTTTAGTAAGATGTGATCTTATAGTGTCTTACCCGACTTATAAATGCTGTTTTGATGTCAATGTCTCTACGCACTCTCTGAATACTCTCCCTCAATCCTGCTATGTATAGAATATTAAGAATCAAACCTTTCTCTTGCTCAGTATTGTGATCTCTAGAAGGTAACTCTTTAGAGCCTGCCCTAATGGTTGCGTTGTCATAACCATTACTTTGAAGTACTTTGTGTAGGTGTTTCTCTTCTTCCTTCAAGTAATTACTCATATTAGTTACCCTCCTAGCTCTCTGATACAAGCATCTCACTATTCCTCTTTTTCCATGACTAGGATGATGAGACTTAAAGTGAAAATGTCTCTCTGTGTATATACGTTTTCTGTACTCAGTAGAAGTAAGCATACCATCACTCTCTCTCTTTAACAAGTGATCCAATATTATCCTTGAGTATACTGTGTCATGTGAGCATTCAATGTTTTTCCATATTATACACTGCATATTGAATGCTTCAATGCACTTCTGCATAGTTCTGGACAACTGAATTTTTATATATATGCTGGAGTTACCTGTGAGCGTTTACTGTTTTGGAAGAAATTATGATATAAATGTATAATAAACAATTTATTACACTCGTCATATAAATTATAAAGATGGCATTTTACTCATATGCTTGTATTTTCACCCGCCTTCAGCTCAAGAAAATAATATACGGGCTAATATCTCCCAAATATGCCAACTGGTACAATAAGCATTTATATAAATATATACAACCATATGAAATCTGGAGGTGAGAATACATGTCCTCTACAATAAGTACACGAGTTTTGTCTGAATGTAAGCCTTGTATGAAAGGACAATTCTTTGTAAACTTGTTGGATCAGAAATATTGGTATTGTAATTATAAAATTATTATACATAAAATGTATTATATAATTATATTATAATATATAATTAGTCCCATTAGCTGTTAGAAATGAAGAAAATATAAAATTATTTCTGTAAGCACTTATATAAATGAGAAAGACAAAAAACTTAAAAATGAAAGGGGCAGGGGAAGGAGGGATGAGATGGGGGTGAAAGAGTGAAAAAACAACAAATTATAGAATTACAGAATTATAAAGGTAGGAATAGGACTGTTTCAGGCTTTTATAATGTTTTATACACATACCATAGATATCGGTTAGGTTTAAACTGACTAATCCTTGACATAATAATCCTATTGTTAATAATTATTTGCTCATTGGAGACTGCAATTGACCAAATCTGTTGCTTTATATTATAAGCATTCAGAATGCGTTGTTAATATTGGCACCATTCAGATGAATTATATTCAACATCTTAAAATTATGCCGAAATTGTAATGTTAAAGGGATTAGGTTTCTGAAAATATTTTATTAGAAGTTAAACTTAAAAATGTACAGCTATTAGACTGTACCTTTAGCACTTGCTTTGAAACCAACCACAATTAAACATTTTACATAACTACTTGTACAACGATTTTTATGTTTTAAACATGTTATCTTTGGATACTCAAAATTATGAACATTATACAGACACCTTCTAATCAAATTTTCATAAAAAATTTCTTAAGGAGTACTTCATATTATTTTGTTTACATGTACATAGCTAGTCAAAATGAACTCACTCACTATGAATTATGCAAGCTCATTACCCTCAGATACGCAGTGGTTAATAGCTGCTTATTTTCTTGCGAAAGTAGCTGCTAAAAAATATCTGCTGGGGTACTCGGTTCTTAATATAAGCTGATGTATGAAGGATATAACCCTCTAAAACATTATATCACCTTAAGATAATACATAACTTTGTACCACACACATTAAATGTTTCTTGACAAAATAGAGTGAGCTTCACAGACAATTATGGTTTAAAGTGATTATGTCATCTGGGCCTTGTTCAGCTCGAAGGAAATCTATTCATTGTTGTCAGAAGCAATGTTTTGTGAGCATATCTACAGTCTCTTCATCCTCATCTAAAGTCGACTAAATGAATTGCTCATTGGAGTATAACGTCTTGTTTTGGGAACCTCAAGACATCAACGGTTTATTACCACTGTTAATTCGAAGGCAGTGAAAACCAACCAAAATACACTTCGTGTAGACAGTATTTTAAAGTGATCTTCATAGCACATGGGACCTATTTCCCCCCACAAAAAAACTATATACTGGCTATCTATCTATCTTCTGTAATCCATTTGTAATTTTCCCAAATATACCCAGATCACTGATACTCATGTGTGAACTTGTCAAGGCTGAGATATAATTTTAGTTTCATTACATTCTTAGGATAAGGAGCATCTTGTACAGTTCGAACTTTCTCGTGATGACCATGCTGATTGACTGATAACCAAGGTAGGTTACAGATAATTGTAGCAAGTAACACTTCCAACTATGTAACTTGATTCCTCATAACAACAACAAGCCTAGAGTCTTCAGATACTCCTCGTCATTGGCCCTGTAATTAGAATGTCATCAATGTACACAAAGACATGAGGCAGACCTCAGTCATCCTTGCTGTACATTGAAAACGTCCTTGTGAGTATTAATAACTAACAAATCTTTGGATTAATTATTGTGGGGTAATTTGTAAATAGGCTTGGGTAAGATCAAGTTTTGTGAATGATTTCTGCCAATCAACCTTGAGAGCAGATCTCAATGTGTAGAACAAGGTATCTGTCAAGCTTTGAAACAAGATTTGCTATTATAATCCCCACACATTATTTGTATCTGGCTTTAACACTGTAACAATAGGTGAAGCCCACTCTGAGTATTCCATGGGCTCTAAAATTTCTTCCTCCACTAATTGACAAGGTTCCCTCTCTACCTTCTCCTAATAAGAATACCATGAGCATTTATGAACTTGGGAGTGTTATTTGGCTCTACACTAATCTTAGCTTTAAACCCTTTGACAAATTCCTGGATTATTTATAAAAAAAACTTCTCCTTTATGGGATTCAGTGATTCAATTTTCAGCCACAAAAATTCACTCAACCAATTCCTCAAATAGGCTAGGCTCCTTCCTCCTTTTCTACAATTAGTAAGGGAATTAAGAAATGCTGATCTTCATATTTTACAAACAACCTAACAGACCCAACCACTGGAATCAGCTCACCAGAGTTGGAATACAGTATAGTGTCATTCTGCAATGGTTCCAAGTCTGGCCACTTCTCCTACACCAGTGGTAACAAATCACCTGGTATATTTCAATTTGCAGAATATTTTCATTAACTTTGACATTTATCTTATACAGTTGTAGCTTGCATACAGAATGAATTGTATACAAATCTCTTTCTTTCAATGAATCTTTGATTGTTTCATCTACATGATGGACAGCTTTCTTCATTGGAGGCTCATTTGGTCCTTAGTGGAACTCCAACAAATTTTGGCCTTGCAACACAGGATGTTTGAAAGTAACAATCTGAATGAGTGTGACTTGTCTTGCCACAACATAACATTTAGAGGTAGGCTTACTATTAATGCTACTAAACTGACTGTTCCGACACCCTCAAGGGGGGATGATTCTATGCACTTTAAGAGTGTCTAGTGAACCTTCTTGATTTGCTCCATGTTCAGCTCTTTCATATTCTTGGCTGCACAAATCTCTGGATGGGCGATTTCCAAAGCCTACTCTCTTCAAGTAGCCTATGTAGGATTTGCCCATCTTTAGTCTCACATACAATTCGATCTCTCAACATATCCTTTAAGGTAGGTCCAAACGTACAAATTATTCTACCAGAGAACGCAGCACCAATACAAATGTAGCCATGTTTACTTCCAACTGTCTGAATCAACTATAAATTTTCAATCTTTATACTGTCTCGGAGGTTACCAATTCCTAGTAAGATTTGTCACCAGGCATGGCTGGAGACACAAGTTTCCTAGCTAAGAAAGCAGCTTTGTTCTATTCACGTCTGTTTTGCCGTTTGCTACAAATGCTTGTGCCTCTCAGTGTACTGAGGCTATTCTTCCTTGGATTCATCAAATTCATAAATTTTGCTTCACAATGTCGACCTTACCGTCAACCAGTTCTTATCATAACTCGTCGCCACAGTTTATGTGGCATCTCTGGCTACGTTCATTAATTTGATATATGCTACCAGGTGGCAAATGCTATAATTACCGGTAAGCACAATTCAATTCATATTAGGAAGTGTGACAATAATGACAATAATACACAAATTAACAAATGGATGGTACAAATACCACAGACTGACATTATTAATGCTATATCAGGCTAAAAGACTATTACGAGCATTAAACTAGAATACATAACAACAACAAAAAAGTGTTTGGCTAAAGTCAGTACATCTATTCTGTGACCACACTTAACAGCTAGCTAGCTGATACAATAATACAAGTGTTTATAGTTACAAAAGTATAAAATTGTCATTCCTTGTACACATTTTCAATTACTTCAGATTCTTTCTTCAACTCTATCTCTTCCACTTTGTGTAACTTCATCTTCTTACGTTTCATAAAAAGGATTATAACAACTGTAGCAATTATTGCAGAGCCAATGATCACTACTAAAACTCCAACCACAGCACCAGCAAGTGAAGACACCAATAAAGAAGAAGTTGAAAATTCAGTCGCTGAAGTCCCTTCAACTGAAATGAAGATATATCATTTAAGGTACAAGATATATTTAAAACAAATAATATATTCATACTTTCATTTTCACAAAAAATTCCGGTATACTCAGGGAGGCATTCACATATGTAATCTCCAGCAAGAACTTTGCAGGTAGCTCCATTTTCACAAATGTTGTTTTCACACTTCCCAGAAACTAAACATAGCAGATACAATGCATAAAAATGAATGACTTGTAGGTAAAGAGCTACCTTCAGTTTCACAAGTTAGACCATGGTATCCTTCACTGCAATGGCACGTGCTGTTACCAATACAGGCACCATGAACACATGGAGGGCTGCACACTCCTACTCACATAAACATGTGATAATATACATTTATTAAATCTTGAAGTCATAATGATGAAGACAAATATTATAGGAACACGTGTATATTTAGTTTATTACAATAACTCTTCCCTTATTCGTACTTGAGCCACTTTACAACATATCACTCTAGTTATTGTAACAATATTCCAGGATATCTATTATATAGTTACCTCCCACTCAATATTACTTCTTCCTACATTTGAGTAGCTATAAATATAGCTAATGTTTTTTTATTGTTATACGATATAATATATATTATAATATTATAGCTATATATATATAATAATAATATAGAAGTGAAATAGACCAAGCGTAGAAATACTTATCGACATTGAAAGACCAAAACTATGTTTTTTATATTTTTTTCAATGTTTGAATGTGTTGCTACACTTAGTAAATTAGATGCAAAGTAGTATATACAAGTTATATTTTAATTGATTCAAGCAGATGTAGGATCTACTCCACTACTTAAAATATAAACCACACTTACTTTGAACAAATTGTTCTCTCAGCATAGCTTGTACTTCCACACTCTCCATGGTGCTGCTGCCAATATTAACATCCCCTGTGGCAGCAATATCAAAAATACAAAGTTTGTTATCTCTGCAGATACTCTGTGCTTGTTCTTCTAAGTCAGAATCAGTAAATATTGGCTTGAAGGCAGGGACAAAGTTGAGGTCAAAGTAGGAATCAAAATCTCCATTAAGCCCATAAGTGAAAAGGCTCTCTTGAGGACTGTCCATGATCCCTAATGGAAACAAAATATGCTTTCACTATTTCTAGCTTTATTAATAATTATTATAATTAGCATATTTTGTTGCTGTTGTTGTTAAAAATAGTTTAATTGCAGATTTATACAGCAATTTTATTGTCATTAATAATAACAAGGCTGGTTGCAAATGTTAACACATACAAATGCCAATTGCACAACAAATTATCATTCCAGCTGCTTTGTTTTTTATACAACATGCGTCATTACATTATATAAAGCTTTACCTAACAAGTATAGTGTACTCTAACACTCAAAGGCAATTGAAATTTGTAAGCAATATAAATCTATACCTTTTCACTGTAATTAAAGTGAGGGTGCCTAATATAACTTGGTAGTGGTGGGTTAAGTTACCATGTCTGAACTTATGTGCCTAATATAACTTGGTAGTGGTGGGTTAAGTTACCATGTCTGAACTTATAGAAATCTCAATGAGAAAGTGCATAGTTTTTGCCAAATAGGGCGGTAACACATAGCGAGTTCTTTCATTTTCTCATACTCATACACTGGTTGCGAATGGAATACTTATGAGTTAACTTTACCAGTTCTAAGTAGACACAAAAAGTGTACTCAATAAGTTAGAGCTGATATAAAATGATTTGGCTAAAATTGAACTGGTTGAACCTTTATACCACCCATGATTAAAAATCATTAAGAATGGTATATTTTAATCTCTAGTTGTATTAAGTTCAAGATTATTATTTAGCAGCACACTAATGACACATTAATTGAGCCTTATACAAACTTTGTTTCTGAAAAGGTCCTGAGTGACTTGATCTAATCATATTTTAGTATTATAGCTACACTAGTCTTAGGTAACTATTATAAAATGTTTCAAGTACCATATTATGATACCCTTTATCAGGTTACAACAAGCTAAATCACGAACAGTTGGCCACTCTACTTTGGTTATGCAATGCTAAAAGCTAAAATAATGCATGAATTAACCCCAAGCAAAGTTGCTATTAAAGGAGCAAAATCAGTAAATTTAGACTTACAACTCAATCCAAACTCATGAAATATCTGTTCTCCTGTAGAATTTGTGAGAAGTAAGGTGCCATTTTTGGATAACAAATCGTCAGTTGAATTTCCATTATATTGACCAAGCAATCCTTTTGTATTGAAAGATTCTGGTACGGTGATGACTATGTTAGTTAGTATGCCATTGGTTTTTGATGCTTGAATTGATATACCAGGTGTCATTCTGACTGCGATTGTATCATTCCCCTTGTCTACGATAGTAACATTGTCTATTCTCTGTTCACTTTGGCCTGCAAAATCCAGTACGTCTCCATCAACAAGTACAGCTAGAGTATTGTTTATAACTTCCAATTGAATTGTTGGGTTTCCATAAAGCTTCATTGCCAGAGCCATGATTGATGTCCCTCCTGACATGGTATTAGCAGATGTAACTGGCTCTGTCATACGCCCTTGAAGAATAAAAGATTGATCAGAAGCTTCCACTAAAACAAACTCTCCTTTTCCATTGAATGTGTACTGGTATCCATCCAGAGTGACTAAATGTGGATCTCCAAACATGCGTGCTTCATGAATAAGAATATTATAATAAAAATCATAGTATGCAGGATAAAGCATACCAAATATATCTAAAAATGATTATGAGCATAAGCATAATTTGATGCCAATAAATATGGCCCATGAACATAGAATATGGAGACACTGCATAGTAAGCATTCTTGAAGTTTTGCTTTACTAATAATGGATGAAGAATATCTTAACTATTCATAGACATATAAAGTATTATGACAACAATTTACTACATTGAATATTAACATTTCAGTTCACATGTCTATGAAAAAGTTTATTCAGGAGGTAATTAAACATTGTAGATTTTAACGAAAACTGTTGTAATTTTCCTTACCTGGTGGAAGTCTTTCTGGCCACTCTGAACAATCGTCTACAGGTCTGACTCTAGTGTATCGATGACAAGCTCGTAATGGTTCAGCAAGAAAAGAACAACACAAAAACCAAGGCACAACGTCCACCAAGAAATGTGTGGGTATTGTTTTCCAGTTAGTGGGAGCTATTAAATCTGCAGTTCCTCCGTTAGACCCAGTGATTATATTTCCGTCATCACCATAGCAACATCGCTGTCCTGGTCCAAAATCCCTGTGGAATGAAATAAAAACATATAATCCAAATCACAATGAATGTTTTTGCACGAACCTGACACTAGCTTGTCGAAAACAAATCTTAGAATTTTTATGGAAAAACTGCCTGATTGTATCCGGAGTGCCTTCAACTTCGAATCGATCGTCATTACTAGCGTCTAATTCGGTGCATGGACATGGAGGAATACTTCTTCTTGGAACTGACTGAGTCTGTGCAAATGCCTCACACAAAAGTCTAATTGTGACTGCACGTTTAATAGCTGCTATAGTAATTAGTCTACCATACTTAGCTATTTTGCTCCATATTTGGAAATGGTTAGCAATTGCTGAAGTGGATGTATTTACTCTGATTTGGGGATAAGAAATAAACAAAGATTTGTCAGAGTTAGGCAATGCAGTGTGTAATGACTCTGGCAGTAATACTGAAGCTGAGCCTGTGTTGGGTAAATCTGTTGCAAGTTGTAGCTTTTCTTCAAATCTATCGGTCATTTCATTGTAAATCCATAATGATATGTCTACACGTAATTCACTTCTATTCATTGCTTCGTTAATAATAAATAATGAAGGATTCCAAAAGAAAGTAGCTTTTTCTCCCACTACCCAAATAGAACTGGAAGGTGTTTGCATTTCTACGACATCTGAAGCTTTTTGTGGCGATACTGATTGAACAAATTATTTATATAATAATTAAGCGATGACTACAATATTTTATAACTTACTGTACTGATATCGAGCACCGCCAGAAATGTTTCCATGCTTTTTAACTACATGTATTATAAATTCTACTGTAGCCTCAATTGATGATGGTGGACTGACGCATACCACATTATCTTTATCTACGTATGCTCCTTGCACTGCATTTTCTCCGAATTTGCATAGTATCTGATCATTTTCACTGAAAGTTAGCCCCGTGATAGTGATCCAATCACCTCCTAATAGATTACCTACTCTCTGACTGAGTCTAACTGGGAAGAAACCTGTAGTAATTTATGTACTGCTAACTTGTATGATGATCAAATAATATGGCATTTTACCTAAGCATCTGACTCCAGCTTGTTCATATTCTCCACACTGAGTAACTGCAAATGTGTCTCTGTTACACGATAATAACGTTCTTTCTGTTCCAATACACGACAAATCTGCTATTGCAAAGGGCTGAGAACTTTGACTACTCGCAAATCGTGGTATAGCTCCTGAAAGGAATATATAAAAGTTTATTTCAGTACTGTTTAATAAGAACAAAATACCGATGCATATGGAAGAGAAAGATAAAGTAGCTAATAACTAATACAAGGTTTCTGATTAGTAGCCACACTAAAAAAACTACAACAAATAACACACATGAATACTTTACCAAAAGATAGATATCCCAACTGCCCACAAGCCACATTGGCATCTCTATAATCCCAGCCATCATCACAGACTGCTCCCCAAACTCCATGAGTGCACACTTCGACTGTGCCACTAACATATTTCAAAGTTCCGGCAAGTCTAATGGATCCATGAGTGCAATTAGAAAATTCAACAGCTATATCTATAACACAAAAAATATTTAATAACATTGAAAAGTTTTATCTAACAGCAAAAATGCTGTTTTCTCATATATTTTGGTCCATACGTTTAACACCTTTGCTCTGTAATATCACTGACCCTTCATCAAAAGCTATTATTCTTTAACTATAATATTTTATCAAAGTTCAAGTCTAAATGTCTTAAAATTGGCCACGAAAAATACATTTAACTTATAGCGAGCATGGAATAGAATATAAAATTATTACTTATCCTTTGTATGGTTTTAAAAAGAAAAAACCATATGACATCAATCTGTAGATTATTCACATTACTCTCAGCTTCTCATATAAATACCTTGACAAATTACTCCAGAGAGATCAATGGAAGAGCAAGAAGAGATGTTAACACTGTGTTGACAGTCAACCCAAGATTTTTCAAAGCCATTGCATATAACATCTGTAATATGAGCTGGACGATTATGTTGAGTAAATCCACCCATTCCAGCGATAGCTCCTGGAATAAAAATGAACATGGATTTAAATAACCTATACAATAATAATATGCCTATGTTTCAATAATGATGATGACGATGGTGTGTATTCATGAATAATTCTTGAACTTAAATTGGTTGGTAAATTATCTTCATTTAATTGAATGGGTAAAGTGTTGTCATGTTCAGTAGAAGGCTATTTGCAACTAGAATGCAGGCGGAGTTGGCTAGTGGCCGAAGGAAGCATTGGTTTCAAAAAGAAAAGGCAAAAGTACGAAAGAGAAGGCAAAAAAAACAGACTATTGAGTGTGTTGAATCAACGAGGAAAGGTTGCACAGGTTTAAAAAGGAAGGTAACATAGAAGCAGGAGAGATAGACAAAAAAGGAGAAGGGACTCCACGACTCAAGAAAAAAGAGCTGAAGATAGGAAAGTACACTGTTAAAAATGAAGCGTTATAATAACACTTTTGAAGTGTAAATCAAGAGTGTAAAACCTTGCAGTGTTATAGTAACACTGAGGCCAGTGTTAATTCTAAGTGTAAACACTGCAGCATTCCAGTAACACTGAAATAAGTGTAATTGTGAAAATTGGTGTATATGACCACATTTTTTGTTTCTTTAGCATTTATTTACCTGATAACATTCAAGCCATTATCATTAACTGCATGGTTGTACTTTATTAAAATCAAGTTAAATTGTACAATGAGCTAAATATTTCATACTGTATTTTTATTTAATTTTAGCTAATATACTGATACATTCATAGAAGTTTATAAATAACAAGCAGTAAGGGAACTTAGCTGCAATAGCTATCTATCTAAATTCTACAATTGACAGTAACTTTGTTGGCTACTTATTTGTATATAGCTAAGCTAGGGCAGGAAATAGAAGAAATCTAGCCATTGCTCCACGCAATGTCTAATTTAATGCATTATTTAAATCCCCGCAGAAGACCGTCTTGCTGTACAAACTTTGGCAAAAAAATTCTGAGAATTTGTTTACTATTCGATCGAGTGCTTACTGAATGCGCGGTATGGTTTTTATTGCGATGCGCACAAGCACCCGCTTTTTACCGGAGAGCGTTTATTAGAATATTCCAGGCCCTCCTTATCCTGCAGAAGAGTTTTATGGATATGGTGTTTTTAAGTGCAGATCGTGCCTTGGATCTTTCGGAGAAATGGTAAGTTTAAATATGTGTTTATTATTGGAAACAATAGAGTGTTTTGGCTAATGTAAGTGACGCATTTGAATAGAGTTAGCCGTTTAAGTTGAGTTTGAGCACGGAAGAGGTAATTTCTTCTTTATGATTAATGAATTTAGCAGGTAGCTAGTTCAGTACTTTTTCCGACTATATCTGAGAGTTATCTCAAAAATTATTTACTGCACTCTTTTTATTTATTTTTTTCATATGTAATTTTAGGCTACAAAAAAGTGCTGCTGTGAAAATCTAGAGATGCTTTTGGAGACTAACAAAGTAAGAATATACAGGTTAACACAAAATTATTACAGTTGTTAGTTCAGCAGTTGATTATAAACCATTCATTTACCCTCAGTTTGCTCTTTTTTCTTCTTTCCCCAAATATTTCCCCCAAATTAAACATGCCACAAGATTAGTTCCTGTTATAGTTTGTGTTCTCATGCTGTCCAGACTATTCAAAAGCATTATCATGCTATATAGAGTGATAATAGTAAAAAATGTATTTGTAGACAAACACATTTGTTTTGCTTCTTTTTCTATTTCTATGTATTTTTGTGTGTTTAGAATAGCGTGTTTAGTTGTGTTATGTTTGTGTATATGTGACCGTCTATGGGAAAATCGGGCACTAAGGCGTGGCAGCAATGATTCCGTATTTTACCGCACTCTCCGCATACTATAGGTTTTTACCGCGCGCATTGTGTAGAAACATCAACAAGGAGTTATTCTCTCAACAACGCTGCTGGTGGAAAAAAGGTTAGCGAGCTTGTCTTTCTTGTTCTAAGAGGATAGTTAGTTAGTATCTTGATATGCTGAAGACTGGGTGGTGATTTTTTAGCTAGCTAGTTTCCTATTCTCGTAGTTGTAGGTAGCCCTTATAATACTTGTTCTTTTTTTTTTCTTCCTCTCTTTCATTTTAGCTTTGATGATGCTAGTGCTGCAATATGCTATGACAACTGGGGATCTGGTGTTCCTGAAATGTGAAGAAAGGTAATTGTTAACTAGTTAGATTGTCTACTTTTTGTTGCTGTAGTTGCTAGTAACCTTTTTTTTTTTCTTTTCATTTCCTAGATTTCATGGTGCTTGGGCTGCTGCTATCTGTACTGAGGTTCTGGTGTTCTTGATTGAAGAAGAGAATAATGGTAAGTCTCTAGGCATGCACTACTGTTATCATTGTACATACACGTACTAATACTAACACTGCATTCACGAAGTAGTACTGCACACGAAGTGCTAACACTGTGCACACATACATAGTACTAACACTGTGCACGCACATAGTGCTAGCACTGTGCACATACATAGTACTAACACTGTGCATGCACGTATTACTGTGCACGCATATAGTGCTAACACTGTGCACGCACGTAGTACTATTACTGTGCATGCACATAGTGCTAGCACTGTGCACATACATAGTACTAACACTGTGCATGCACGTATTACTGTGCACGCACATAGTGCTAGCACTGTGCATGCACGTAGTACTATTTCTGTGCATGCACATAGTGCTAGCACACATAGTGCTAGCACGTGCAACACACATGAGTAATAACACTGTGCACGCAACATAGTGCTAAAACTGCATGCCAAGTATTACTGTGCACGACATAGTACTAACATGTGCATGCACGTAGTACTATTACTGTGCACGCACCTAGTGCTAGCACTGTGCATACACATAGTACTAACACTGTGCACACACATAGTACTAACACTGTGCATGCACGTAGTACTATTTCTGTGCACGCACATAGTGCTAGCACTGTGCACGCACATAGTACTAACACTGTGCACACACGTAGTACTATTACTGTGCACGCACATAGTGCTAGCACTGCACACACATAGTACTAACACTGTGCATGCACGTATTACTGTGCATGCATATCGTACTAACACTGTGTACGCACATAGTGCTAGCACTGCATGCACGTAGTACTATTTCTGTGCACGCACATAGTACTAACACTGTGCATGCACGTAGTACTATTTCTGTGCACGCACATAGTGCTAGCACTGCACACACATAGTACTAACACTGTGCACGCACATAGTGCTAACACTGCATGCACGTAGTACTATTTCTGTGCACGCACATAGTACTAACACTGTGCATGCACGTAGTACTATTTCTGTGCACGCACATAGTGCTAGCACTGCATGCACGTAGTACTATTTCTGTGCACGCACATAGTGCTAGCACTGTGCATGCACGTAGTACTATTTCTGTGCACGCACATACTACTAACACTGTGCATGCACGTAGTACTATTTCTGTGCACGCACGTAGTACTATTACTGTGCACGCACCTAGTGCTAGCACTGTGCACACACATAGTACTAACACTGTGCACACACATAGTACTAACATTGTGCACGCACATAGTACTAACACTGTGCATGCACGTAGTACTATTTCTGTGCACGCACATAGTGCTAGCACTGTGCACGCACATAGTACTAACACTGTGCACACACGTAGTACTATTACTGTGCACGCACATAGTGCTAGCACTGCACACACATAGTACTAACACTGTGCATGCACATATTACTGTGCACGCACATAGTACTAACACTGTGCATGCACATATTACTGTGCACGCACATAGTACTAACACTGTGCATGCACGTAGTACTATTTCTGTGCACGCACATATTGCTAGCACTGTGCACACACATTGTACTAACACTGCACACACATAGTACTAACACTGTGCACGCACATAGTGCTATTACTGTGCATGCACATAGTGCTAGCACTGCACACACATAGTACTAACACTGTGCATGCACGTATTACTGTGCAAGCATAATAGTACTAACACTTTGCACGCACATAGTGCTAACACTGTGCATGCACATATTACTGTGCACGCACATAGTACTAACACTGTGCATGCACGTAGTACTATTTCTGTGCACGCACATTTTGCTAGCACTGTGCACGCACATAGTACTAACACTGTGCACGCACATAGTGCTAATACTGTGCATGCACGTAGTACTATTACTGTGCACGCACATAGTACTAACACTTTGCACGTACATAGTACTAACACTGTGCACGCACGTAGTACTAACACTGTGCACACACATAGTGCTAGCACTGTGCATGCACGTAGTACTATTACTGTGCACGCACATAGTGCTAGCACTGTGCACATACATAGTACTAACACTGCATGCACGTATTACTGTGCACGCACATAGTACTAACACTGTGCATACACGTACTACTAACACTGTGCATGCACGTAGTACTATTACTGTGCACGCACATAGTGCTAACACTGCACGTAGTACTATTACTGTGCATGCACATAGTGCTAACACCAAACACTGTGCACGCACATAGTGCTAACACCATGCATGCACATAGTGATTACACTGTACTAGAGTCATTCTTATTAGCGTTATCACGTACTAGATTTATTCGTATTAGTGTCAGCACATGCTAGTGTCTGTCAGTTGTAGTATGTTCGATTAAGTTAGTTATTGCTAGTTTGATTGTAGTAGCTTTTGTTGTAAGGAAATTACGATACCCGATGAAATAATTTACTAATCAGGTGATCTTTGGAGCTACGGGCGAAGTCCTTGAGGCCAAATTATTTCTTCACTGGTGGGCGTGTCACATGATGTCACTTCCAGTTTCACTTCCTGTCGTTAAATTTTGTCCTTCGAGGCAATCTGAGTGGTTCTGAGGTAGGCTTGTGGTTTTTCATTAGTGTGTACACGTACTAGAGTCATTCTTATTAGTGCCCACATGCACTAGAGTCATTTTTATTGGTGTTTGCACTAATAGTTTTATTTATCTTGGTAATGTCTGTTTGTCCACTAGAGTATTTTTTTTTGTGGTTTTAGCTGAGTTGGGATAATTATATTGCGTATTCAATGTAAATAGATAGATTTTGATAACACTGGACATAAGAACAAAGTAAAGGTGTGTATTACTTGTATAGATGATACATAATTTAAAAGAGATGACTAAAAAAAAAAAAATAATTAATAATTGATGTCTGTACTTCTAATTCTTTTAGAAGGGCGGACGAAACTGGTGATGGTGAAGGAATTGGTGATGGTGAAGGAGTTGGTGACTGTGACGGGCTAAAAACTGGTCTAACTGCTCAGTTGAGGTAAGTCGTTTCGTCCTTGGTGGTGATGGCCTTCTTGACCTCTTCCTTTCCTTAACACAGATGATGCTGTTCCGTCGGCAGGCAACGGACACAGTATCGGAAGGGGAAAGAAAAGTGGGGTCGGAATGGGGTGGTGACAAGAAAACAGATGAGTGGTCAGGATGCAATGATGAAGGCTCGATGTCTGGTACAGAGCAGTCCAAAGAATCCAGAGGATCATAGAGGTCATCTTCGTCTTCAACTCTGCTGATGAGACATCCCTAGAAGCTTTATAAGAAGTTGTTTTGTTTGTTTTTTTTATCAAAAAAAAATTTAAATTTAAATTTTTACCTTCATAATAGTTGGTAAAATGGCCATCAAATTCTTCATCACCTAAAAAAAAAAGGGAAAAAAAGATGATGAACTGATGAGGGTTATAGTTAACTGTAATAAGTGACTTACAGTCAGAAAGTGGGTCCTCACTTCCTGGAGCCATGGCTTCAGCGTCAGCTCCACCCATCATGTCCAGACCATCACGGTGGCTGAGGTTTAATGCTCTAGCAAGATTCTTGGCTTCACTCATGATAGCCACTGTACTTACTACTACACTGAGAGCTGTATTTTGACGGCGGCATTTACAGCGGATTGGGCCACTTGCCGCGTTGTGCCCGATTTTCCCGTAGAGGGTCACATATTTTGGATAGTGTGTTTAGTTGCATTTATGAGCGTGTTTAGAATTGAGTGTTTAGCTGAGTCTGGGTGTGTGTTTAGAATATGTGTTTACTAGCATTTATGAATGTGTTTGTATATTGCTTATTGATTTATGTTATATTTTTATGTGTCAATGCAGGTACATTTATCTTGAACATGATGGATCATAAATGGAGTGCATATCATGATATTTTATCTACTCATGTTGAAAGGACAGCTTTAAAACTGTTTAGCTACTTTATTCAATCTATTTTTATATATTCATTGTCAATCATTTATTTAACTAAAAATTTTGAGGTTATGTGAATGAGGTGTGGTCATTATTTATTAGCAGTGCCATTGAAACATGTTACTTAGTGTTGTTATAAGCTTGCAGAAGGTGTTAATACAACTCTGCTAAAGATGTTGTCCAAACACCTCTCAGAGTGTTATATTATAACCCTCTGTGCAGTGTTCAGGAAACATGGGTGGGGCATAAATTCCTCCCTCTCCTGGGAACGCTCCTTGCAGTGTTACTGGAACACTTCATTTTTAACAGACCTGTCCTAGATGGCACCGAAGGATAGTAATGTTGGAGCATCCAGCCCCCATTCTGATGTAACTTAATCAAGTGGCAATAAATAACTTTCATAGTTGCCAACCATCCCGATTCTGGCAGGCAATCCCGACATTCTAGCTCCAGTCCCGCTCCTGTCCCGACATCACCGACCAGAGAGGGTCCGAGGCCAGGAAATGAAGGCTAAACTGTAACAGTACAGCTCGAGACTTAGTTTAGCTAGCTATGGCCCCAGTAGGGTCAAAGTACAGTTATTTTTAGTCATAACGCAAGAAAGCAACTTGCCAATCACTTCACAAAGACTAAAAACAAGTTCACATAACAAATCATCAGTTCACAAAACAAATCATCAGTTCACGATCAATCACCAGGTACCACTGAATCTTTTCGATGTGCATGTGGACATGGCAAGAGGGGCGTGGTTTAATTAAAAAGGGCGTGGTCGTGGCAAAAATTTTCAGGCGCGCAAGCTCGCCGAGTTGTCCCTACATTTTGTATCTAAAAGTTGGCAACTATGAACTTTGCTACTACTTTCTTACTTTACAAAACGTCAAGCACCACTGTGTGATGGGGTATTGCTAATGTAAGTAATATTATACTAACCATAAGGGGAGTGCCCCATTTGTCGACAGACCACCATTGCATTCACATCATTCCAGTATTCTCCACAGATTGTACCCCAAGTTCTATTAACACAGACTTCAACACGACCTATTAAATTATTGGGTCCTCCTGCAATTTGAACTTCACCATTCGAACAAATCTCTAGACAGACATGAGATACAATAACAAAAGTACTGGAAATCAAAATTGCAGTATACCTTCACAATGAACTCCTGCTACTGCTTCACTGCAGTTTCTTAAACTATGATCTATCCTATCACAATCAATTAAAGATGTTTCTTGACCAGAGCATCCAAAAGTTCCAAACAATATATTTTGTTTTCCCTTTCCAAAACTACTGTCATAGTAAGGAGTTGAACCTAATCAACAATAATTAGCATATCCATAAAAATAGAGTATTATTATTATGATGTCTCATAGCAATCAATTCACATCAACTGTTCTAGTAAGTATAATGTAATAGATTGAGCCAATTCAAAACAACAAAATCAATTCATTAGATTACATAATACTAAATATATACAAGTTACATCTTACCCAATGGTTGGAAGCC